>Ga0247782_1000090_pt1 | contig 123147 bp, 94 predicted proteins | sample UWRJL019104C5_FD_179928 | JGI IMG/M metagenome (GOLD analysis project Ga0247782, IMG submission 179928) | Plant litter microbial communities from Arlington Agricultural Research Station in Wisconsin, United States - UWRJ-L019-104C-5 | ecosystem: Environmental > Terrestrial > Plant litter >... | reverse complement strand
CGGAAGGGGAGCGGATAGAATACACCGTAGAACCCAAATATAGGACAGCCAAGAGACATTAAGGGCCTTGGTGCATAGGTACTTGCATATGCCGTAGTAAAACGACATAACGCTGGTTCCAGCCCATCGACCTCGGTGCTTCTGTCACAGTCCCACGTATATAAACTTTATATGAGATCAAGTCACCCGGGTTGAGCACGCTCTACTCTTGGTATTGTCGTGGGCCAGCGTTGCGGTCCTGATCCGTGACAGCTTCCTGTATTCCACCATCTTTCTTCCCCTTGCTAGCTAGCAATTTGTAAAATAAGTCGAGGGCGGCGTCATTCTGTCCCTCCACGTCAAAATCGTTTGTGAAGGCAGCCATCTTCGCGACTACAACGTTCGTAAATTAGGGGTTGCTATCTCAAGCTAGACGCTGAAGTAAGCAGCGTGGCCTGCTAAGGGACGCGGGGTACTTTTTTTGAGAGGAAAAGGTAGGTGTGTTTTATCAGCCGAGGAGGGGAGCTTTTCGGTCTTCGAGAGATGGAGGGGAGGGGGTTCGCTTCAGGAGAACTTACAGAAATGCTTCATTCTCACCGGATCTTCGTGCATATCGTCTTCCGCGTAAGCGCTGTGAATATTCAGGGTTAGCGAATGACAGTATTACCCGTGTATATGTACAAAAGAGAGGACTTAAGGTAACGATCTGGCTTTGGCCCAACAGAATTGTTTTTGTGGTTCTTTTTTTTAAATAAAATAAAAAAAGGAAAATAGGACTTTTCAATAAGAGCCTCGATGCTCAACTTTGCATTTGATCTTACTATACACGCCCAAACTGTCGCGACAGCCTAACAACGGCCTGACTCCGCGTAATCCGTGTCTTGCAATAAGCCTCCAGCGCGGTATTGATTTGCTCGCGTCGCTTAACCGCCTTGAAGAGAACGTTGAGGACAGCCGCGTCCTCCAGCGCCTGCGCCGCCCCATTCCCCGCGAACGGAAGCGCGGCGTGAGCAGCGTCACCCAACACAGCGACGTGACCCTTGTAGTAGGTACGCGCGTCGTCGTGATCGCTCGCGGCCCAAGACTTGTCCGTGTCCTTGGCGACCATCCGTACGATCTGTTGGGCGTCTTCGATGTAGTCCTCGTACAAGCTCGGGTCTAGTGGCGGCAGCGGTGAGACTTCGGGCACCTTTGCAACGCCGCGAACGGCCACGCCTGCGCTCAGGCGCGTGTTCTTGTTCAGCGGGATACAGTTGATGTGCCCTCTCGGCCCTAGTAGGATGGGCACGTTTTCTGTCCATTTGGGGTTGATCTGTTTCCGGGCTTCTTCGGTCGGCACCATGGTGCGATAGATCCGCCAGCGGTCATGGTTCCGAGGCTTAACCGCTGGGTCTTCCTCCCCCAGCACGTGGGCTCTAACTACACTATGGATACCGTCGGCACCCAAAACACAGTCCACCCTCTTGACGGACTCATCCTCGAAAATAAGCAGAACCCCGTCTTTTTGGGGCGTTCCCAAATCTATGCACTTGCGTAGCCGTTTCCCGTATGTGATACAGCCGTCCGGGAGCAGCGCTCTGAACCCATCCAGGAGATCTGCGCGGCTCAGAGTCTTCCTGCCTTTCGCCTTGCCCAGCTCGGCAACCTTTAGGCCGGCGTGCGGACCTTGGGCTAGAATCAGATGGGTGGCTATCACATCGTCTGCCTCGCCCATCATGGTGGCCTTGTCGAAATAGGCTTTCACCACGTCTTGTCCGATACACGTCATTGCCTTGATTGCATTCTTATGAAGCGCAAACCCAGCGCCGACATCATCGTATTTGGCCACCGCTTCGAAAACGAGAACTACGATGTGAGGGTTTTTTATGAGGCCCGCGGCGAGCGATAATCCCGCCACACCGCCACCAATGATTGCAATATAAATGATGTGAACGTCCATCTCGGAATCGTCCAATGTAAAAGGCCGAGAAGTAGGCCGAGAAGTACACCAACGATTGGGGAAAGTACAACCTGACTAGGTCCATGCTCGATAATGATACTCTTGAGTTGTCTAAGGGAAAATGTTCGTTGTTTTCGCACTCTTTATGTAGGTAGTAAGCCTGTTCGCATCGATTTTACTTTCTAGGCAGTCGGCAGGTGCAATGGGGCGAAAGCATAACTAACTGGGATCAGAATCCGACATTTTATGCTTTCTTCTCGTGTTCAGAAGAATCCGGGTTGATACCGGGGAGCTCGGAGTTGTCACTGCGTGCTCACACTCAAGCGTTGGGGCTGCAGAACATGGTTGACTGGTTTCAAAGCATCTCGCGAACGTCTTATGAATATTATCTATTGCGTGGAGATTTCAACAGATGACTGAATTTATAGCCATGAAATATCAATATCCCAATCGGCTAGAATCGAATAGCGGGCATATCATGTCTGTTTGGGTCGACGAAGACTTTGTCCCAGATATAATTAGGCCAAGCGGCTCTTATTGCATCCGCGAAAAGAGACCCCCACCAACTTGTAGCAACAATAACGTATGTACAACATCGCTTAGAGTTATTATGCAAGTCTTAACTATGTGCAGCTCCGGTGTAAAAGCATGTTTCTTTGGAGCTCGATTGGCAGTGAACCTTAATGCCTTCTTAAAACCTGCCTGATGCCATCTGATTGATAGCTGTATAGACTTGTTATGGCAAGTTACCCAGAACACAGCGCACCTTACGAGTATAGCTTGTGTGATCATTCATGCTTTGATACTGACCTTGGCACCTCGAGCTTTGGTATTTCATGTGGTTAGCCTCACGCTTCGCTCTCGAAAAGCATCACAAACATAGGTTGTGCGGATTGATGGAGTCTCGCTATGCATATTATGATGTTGGCAACAGAGCCCACGTGACAAGAGTTGGTGCTGGTGGTACTTGTCCTTCCCGAACAGGATTTTGGACATGCACAAGTGCGAGGGAAGGCCAAGCTTTCTCAGTGAATATCCGATACTTTCAAAACGCTATTTCATACAGATGTATTTCCTTTACTTCTACTGGCCAGAAGTACTCCGTGCGAGACCAGTGCGGTTCGGCCACAATTACTATATATATACTGTATTTCATGTAGCGTACGCATCTCCTAAGGGCCTAATATGGTTTGAAGTGGTAAAATGTTAGACCTTGGCGGGTGGCAGTATATGGACTGCCCAACAAGCCCTCAAAGAGGGCGGCGGTAACGCGCTGGGGAGAGTTAGGTAGTTAACAGAACATACCTTACCTAGGCGGCGTGGGCCCTTAATGGGAGTTTTGATGTCAAAGTTTTCTATTTTAGCGATATCTTCCCTAGCACTACCAGGTCTTATTCCTTAGCAAGAATGAGCCATGGATATAACGCATCTGGCGACGTGATAGGACTAACCTAAGACTGAGCATGGTATTAACACGTTACAAAGCCACGACCTCCTTACATAGAGACATGCGCATGTTGGATCGTCACTCTTGTCTTGATAGATACATCCCAGAGGCAAGGGAGTTCTGGATACCTAGGTAGACTATTTTACAGTAACTAACCCACATCTTACTGAAGTACTAAGAATCGTAGAGTGTTGACCAGAGTCTGGTCAGGTATTGCGTATTCGTACAAAAGGCCTCGTGAGGATGCCGAGAACATTATGAGAGATCAGACAAACTGAGGGTAGCACCCCCCTGCTTACCTGAGGGTAGGCCAGTAAGCTAGAACATTTTAAGACATGGCTCCACAAAATATTATTGGGTCTAGTACAGCAGTTGCGGCCAAAAGCACACATTCTACTAAGACTTTACGCACGGTCTACTACAAATTTGTTGCACGTTATTTTACAGTATTACATAATTACGTTAAGTGCTAACTCTTAGAATCATACTAATTAAGTGAGGCACCCTTTTAATATACAGTTTGCTTAGCTACTCATATCGCACAGTTTCTCAGGTCTTGGCAGAATGTGTGCTTTTGGCCGCAACTGCTGTACTAGACCCAATAATATTTTGTGGAGCCATGTCTTAAAATGTTCTAGCTTACTGGCCTACCCTCAGGTAAGCAGGGGGTGCTACCCTCAGTTTATGTGTAATTCTCCCAGGATATGAGATTGATAAGCTAACGGATTACAAGCTGATTAATTGATTGATTAGATTATGTTTGATACACTATTGGCAAAGCAAGGGGTGGGCAGAAACGGTCACACCAGTGATATGCAAACCACTTCATATATTATTAGGTCCATCCGCGGTTAAAGAAAACCGATCAGACTGGATTAAGAGGCTCTTGGGAATTTTGGCCAAGTGTCCAATGAGGCCTCAAAACAGGCAGCTTTGATCTCCCTTATTGTACTGTACACAAGAGGAGAAACGTCAGACTAGCAGCATGCACTGCTGTAGATAGATTTTGTGATTAGCCACTAACAAATATCCTAATAAGCATGCATGAGTAAGCTGCATGATACCCTGAACCGCCAAAATATCACGGTAGCGTGGACATTTGGGGTTAGGTATGCATTCTTGGGCACTCAGGCATCTCCGCTGGAGTGGCGAGACCTGGGCAGCTCGAGGCTCTGCTTGTCCTATGTATATAATAGAGTCAAAAGCTCTGACACCGGGTCAAGAACGCTAGGTGGATGCTAACCTAGATAATTCAGGTTCATTGTGTAGTATATATGGCATCAGGAATCTCCCGGCCGTACAAGCGGTATGTGTATAGCATACCCACGTGTTTGGGAGCCGCACTACCTACTGACAAAAACTGCTAGGTCTCCCCGGAAGATGGTCACAAGATGCGACCTGCTGCTGTAACTAATTTCTAATTGTGGGGTACGGCAGTACACCGGCTGCTTGGTCCATCGAGATTTTGTGGGACCGCCCAGACACAGAACCGGGGACAGCAGATAATTAACGTGATCTGATCCGTTGTCATGGAATTTGACGGGGAAACGTCAGGTTGCAATATATCATGGCGGTGGCCGGTATTCCGGGCGTGGTTTGTAGATGACCTACATTTCAATGGTATTAATAAGCTGCACCCTAGCTAGATAGAAGATGAGATGGTAGGTTGTGTAAGCGGCAGCGTTCTCCCAAGGACTTGAATCCGGAAGAATTACTTGGTCGGGTAATATAATAATAAGCCGAGGACAATTCATAGCTGAGAGCACAGTACGCTCATGTGTACCGGACTGTCTTGAATCAAGATAGCCAGCAAGTCGGTAAAGATCGGCTCTTGAGCGACTGTAGTTTGGGAATATTATTGGACGTACTGAGTCTGTACGACAGTACAACCCTCCGTTATCAGATCGCCCCACCTTTCATCCTGCAAGCCACTTTTCCACTGTACATATGCCATCATACAGGTCTAGAGCGTACCACTTTATTATAGCCCTGCACAAGCACTTCCATAGTATGTATGCTCAATAATTGCCGCCCAGGTCCCTTGCCTGTTTCTGTCCGACATTTTTAACCTTCTTCCACCTTTTGTCTCTATCTGGCCCGTGGTATTCTTATCCCTCACACAGGGCATTGCCCTTTAACATTCAATTGACCTCAGTCAAGACAAACAAAGTTTGTTTTAAAGTTGCTTTACATACTACCTAGTCTACCGAGCCCGTTGCTTGAACGCTGCACAACGGCCCGCCACCCACAGCTAGCCGAAAGACTACTATACCAGTATCTACCAATTACCTCATTCACGACATGCTTTTGGCAGAGTTGTGATAGGCGCATTTCCGACATCCATCCCCCATACTCGGTCGCATATTGGTCAACTGTCCTATTAATACAACAACCTGGAGGTGTGGGAGGCCGTGAAAAAGGAGTAAACCAAGAAGTAGTGGCTATAAGGACACTGCACGGGTTGGCATGACGGCTATAGAAGAGCAGGCCCTTGCTGCCTCGGCGGTTCCTCACATGCATGAGGAGGGGACTGAACCTTCGACTGCGCCCTCCCTCACATACTCCGAAGATTCGGAAGACCTGGATGAACTACGGCTTCCTGATCTGCCGCGGAAGCGGCGAGCATCTACTCGCTTAATATCACAAAGTGCTGCTGACATACAGCGCATCACTGGCGAATCTACTCAGCAGCTGATCAACAGATGCTGTGGTGCTGGGTGTTGCATGAATTTTCAGAAGAAGAAAGAAGGCGTGGAATATGAAACTGTCCCTCTCCCAGACAATGACGCATTCCGCTCTCTGGGCTTAAGAATCAAGGAAATCCCTGCCAAATTGACAGGCGTTGCTGAACTCCCGGAGCAATTCACGTTCTTCGAAAAGGCTGCACGACCTAGTTATCAAAGCCCATCTCCAGCCGACTCTGCCATATCTGTTGGTAAAGACGCCGATAGTGCATCCAAGAGCCCTGTGTCTCTGGAAGATGGCCTAAGAAATCTAGGTCTGGACGGGCTTGATACTTCAATCCAACCTCCGTCCTTTGTCCAGCCACACCCGCCTTACCATGTATACCCTGCAAAGATCCACAATACCAGAGAACTAACTAACCCTGGTGCCGAAAAAAGAACTTTCCACTTCGATCTTGATATAAGTGACTATCCAGAAGAAGACAGCTCCGACTTCAAGGTTGGGGGTGCCATAGGTGTCTCTGCGCCCAACGATCCAGCCGCTGTGGAAGATGTTCTCGACCTATTATTAGTGCCTCGCTTCCTTCGAGATAAGCCGGTCCTGCTACGGACTACAAAAGGCCGATGGCCAACAGTATGGGGTGATGAAAAAGCGAGAAACCTCATAACAACGCGTCGTGACCTGCTTACCTGGTGCTCGGATATTCAATCCTATCCGCCGACGAAACCTCTCCTGCGTCTACTTGCTGAGTACTGCCATGACCCTAATGAGAAGAAAATACTCATGTTCCTTTGCTCTGGAGAAGGACAAGGTGTGTTTTGCGACTTCCGTACCGGTCCGCACATCTCTATTCCTCAGATTCTCAACGCCTTCCCCTCGGCTAAGCCTCCTCTGGATGTCTTCTTATCTGTCCTCCAACCCCTGATGCCAAGGTTCTACTCCCTTTCCAACGACCCACACGAATCGTACGAGATCCGAGATGGAAAAAAGCACCGCATCATCGAGATAGCCGTCACTGTCCATGAAACGGCTGACTGGCGGGGTGGACAGCGGACGGGTATTGGGTCGGGCTTCTTTCAACGCCAGGCGCTGAAGTTCATGGATTTGCAGCGTGGTGGCGAGAAAGTGCCACAGCTTTGCATCCCCATGTTTAAAGGACTAATGGCGAACCCGCTGGCGAAACAATTTGTAACAGACGGACCCATGCTCCTTATTGGGGCTGGCGTGGGTATCGCTCCATTCCGAGGCTTTGTTCAGCGACGTCTCAAGAATGCGAATTGCGCCAACAAAGTATGGGTTCTCCAGGGTATCCGTGACTCGCTTGTTGACGAGCTATATAGCGGCGAATGGGGTGTACATGAAGACGAGGTGAAGCGTGTGATCGAAAGCCGACGCGGTGAAGGTCGGTACGTTCAGGAAGAGGTGGTCAACCAAGCAGACCTAGTGTGGTACATCATCAACTCAGTCGACGGCCGTGTCTTCGTATGTGGGAGCAGCAAGGGCATGGGTGAAGGTGTAGAGGAAGCCCTTATTAAAGTGGCCATGGCCAAGGGCAACCTAGAACACGACGAAGCAAAGCAATTCTGGGAACTTAAGAAAGAAGTCGGGCAATACACCGCTGAGACGTGGTAAGTCTCAAGTCTAGGTGTGTCAGTGAATAGGAAACCGCCACACATTACAGTACTGGTCCGCGCAACAAAGACGTTGCGAGGTGCAGGAGGCATGGGGGAATTGGCCGGCTTGAGACATTAAATTTCTTGTGTTTAACGCGACACGAAAGGCTATTTGACCGAGGTCAGGATAAAAGGCGACTAGAGCTGAATATCCGCGCAAGCTGGAAATTAGCGTACATTGAATTTCTTGTATGTACACAGCGTCAAAGTTTCGCCGCCCAGATCTTCGTGGGCTTGGACTTGGTATGCAGACGAGAACATGGCTCATCGTCTAAGGGGAAAAGTACCCACGTATTTATTCTTCTAGTAGCGCATAGATTGAACAATAATGATGATGCGCAGATGACATTACAGGGTCAATTTGTTTATCTTGTACTATCTCGACCAGACTGACAGACCCTTTTGTCTGTATAGGTGGTTGTGCACCTATTCCATCCTGTGATCTGTCTATACTGTGCGCCCATGATTTGTATACAAGCAGGTATTTAGATATATTAACTTGAGTTTATGTTTCCTCAACTGCCATCGATGAGCATATCGATCGCCAACCTTCCCTTCGCATCCATTATTGAGAAGGGGGAGAAAGACTTGTCTTTGTTGTGTTCTTGACTGGACGTCTGCATGACCGTTGATTTTCAGCTCTAGGCGTGATGTTGTGTGACTGGAGAGTAGACGGGAAAGGGGGGACCGCCTACCACTACCTACCTGATGTCTACTGTAGCCATTCCCCCAAGGGAAGGGGGGGGGGGGGGGGGGGATTGGGGCCCAAAAACGAGGGGGGGAATTGACGCGCAATAGCCGAGCGAGAGAACAAGTGCCGCGGACAAAGTCGAAACAACTAGTCTAGGCAAAACATCTATATTTTGGTACTACAATGAAAGCAAACCAGACCTCGCCTATCTAATGTCTTAATTGGAGCACTATTAAAAATCCGGATGAACAACGGACAAATGGCTAACCTATGAGTTGATTAGCTAAACTTGAGTGGTAGGTTATAAAACAATCTGTACTGCTGTACAATCTGTAGGTGCTTTGTGAGACTGACTGGAAGCCCCTTTGTTCTTGATTACCCAGGCTTGAGTAAGCAGAACGACCCCGCTTACAATTATTCTCGAACAGATTTTCAGGTCCGTTCCCCACTTTCCGATCCGTCTCTCATCAGTCAGTCAGTCAGTCAGAGAGATAGGTACATCTGGCAAGGAATTACCCTTAGCGCGGGCGCTTGCTATTGCTTGGGTCTACGCCCGCCCGCCCGCCTTGTGTAGCCGCCTTCGCCTTGCAGGACGCAGCGAGGTAGGTTAGGTATGGATTCTACAGGTTTTATCTGGGGGTGGAACAATTATTGTTATGCTCTGCCTATGTGCCGTCGTCGTTGTATCGAGCTCATATCCATCCGTAGCATTGGATTTATTCCAAATTGTCGTCTGATTGCGACGTAGTACATACCTACCAATTGTCCCTGAGCAGAGCCTGCCTAACCACATACAGGGTTGGTTGTGGATTGCGATTCGTGGTGCTTTAGTGACGTGCAAAGGCGTGTATCTTGCTGCAAGTGACATGAGCGTGTACCTTGCCCCGACAGCTCCTTCTGGATGCGTGCCGACGGTAAACCAAACCTTTCCTCGATTAGGTATCGGTGTGGTCTCATTCCCATCGTGAGAAATTCTGACCTGAGGTTTTTCTTTCATTCATTCAGTTCCATTCCATCCTTTTCCCTCGGAATAGTATCCACCGCAAAAACCTACCCACTAGTGCACCAGTACAACCCACCGGAAAACCCACCGACAACCCAGACGACGTCTTATCGCCGATCTCTCAAGTTGTATCATTGTAAGTAAATAGGACTATTCTGTACTGGAGTATGTAGGTAGTTACCGTACCTTAACATACATACCCAGTAGATTAGTGGTCTCATTCAGGCTACATTAATAATCTCTTACACAACCAGATACCAAATCCATAAACCCCTCATCCACTTGCGACTTTTGGTCCTAAGACTCGACCCAGCCCCGTTTTCGATGCCCGTTTCGACAGACCAGTTACTCATGTTGGTGGGGGTTTCTATCCGCATCTAGGACTAACCTTGCGAAGTTTTGCGTTGCGCCATCCCACTTATTTGTAGAGTCTGCCTATTCTACCTAGTCAGTAACTATTTGCAGCGTTGCAGTGTATGATAAGTTATTTGTGTACAAAAGTAGAGCCTGCCTTTGTTTGATGTATGCTACCTTCCCTATATAAGCCCATCATGCGTCCCCAGTTCTGGGCCTCGACCCTTCTTTCCGCTTCACGACTCTACACCACCACCTCTGCATCCTCGACCTGTCCAGCAGCAGCTCGCGCACTTCTATCATCACCTATTCTATCCAACACTTGCGCTCCCACCGCAACCGCCGCCAGACTCTTCTCTACGAGCCTCGCACATAAGAAAAGCGTCAAGCCCCAGGCCGAGACGACCGACTCTAAACACAACATCCGCATTCCTACGCCTTCCACGCCTGTTGCTACCACCAGTACAATGGCTGCCTCCTCATCACAGCTGCTCGAGGCTTTCAAGGCCCGCCGATCCTTCTATCAGCTCAACAAGGAGCTTCCCATCCCCAAGGAGAAGGTGACAGAACTCGTGAAGGAAGCCCTGATCCAGGTTCCCTCGTCATTCAACTCGCAGTCGAACCGCGTCCTCGTCCTATACGGTGCGGACCACGAGAAGCTATGGGACATCACTCTTGAGATCCTGAAGCCGTTTGTTCCCGAGGAGGCTTGGGCTTCCACGGCGGGCAAGAACGCCGCCTTCAGGGCCGCTGCGGGCACGGCCCTCTTCTTCATCGACACCACGACCGTCGCCGAGTACCAGGAGAAGTTTGCTCTGTACAAGGACCGCTTCCCCACCTGGGCCGAGCATAGCACCGCCATGCTCCAGTTTGCCGTCTGGACCATCCTCGAAGCTGAGGGCTTGGGCGCTAATTTGCAGCACTACAACCCCTTGATTGACGAGCGCGTCGCCGCTGAGTGGAACGTCCCTAAGAGCTGGCAGCTCACTGCCCAAGTCGTCTTCGGTGGTCGCGCTGGCGAGGCAGGCCCCAAGGACCACAAGCCCCTTGAGGAGACCTTCAAGGTTGCCGGTGCTTAAGCTTGAAGTCTTAAGTTAAAGCCTAAGAGCCCCTTCTTAGTTCTCGATCATATGTGGATGGCATAGAGCGCATCTGCCAGGATGGAGGCGGGTGTGTTTCCTCGTGAAGTCAATTCGTTTTGATTCGCAGCGAGCGAAGCTTTGCATAGCGCGTGGAGTTGTACGATTACCTACCTACCTTACTTAGTGCCGAGCCTTCTTTTTTACGTACCTAAGTATCGAGGGTATCTGTCCTATCCTGACTTAAGGGTAAAGCAGGAATTGTTACGGCACATGATGAGAAACGAGAGATATCACATATACACTACTGTAAATAGATCTGGAAGAGCGACTACTTACCTAGATCAAAGTAAACAAATTCATCCAAAAAGAGTTTGGACTTTTTGCCCCCGTCCATTTGTTGAGGCACTCGAATCTGAATTTGGGGATATGCGACCGCAGGTGCCATATATCTACAGATCTTGAAGATGAGAGTTTTAGGTTAGTCTAAATTTAAGCGCAGTCCTAAACACGTGGGACGAATTAGAAGCACTTTATCCATTGGGGCAAAACTTTAATAGATGATAGATGCTGGATCTGCAATCTACTATTAAGGAGCTAAGATGCCTGCCTGGAGTATAGGGATTCATAAGTTAGTCAGATGGCTTCCTATCTAGTATCATTAATAGAGGGAAAGGTATTCTATTACATGTTAGCCCCTTTCCAGAGCCAGTTGGCGAGTTTCATTATGTATTTCGTTGTCCAAGTCTTCGGAAAATCTACTTTTCCTACTTCCAATCCCTCCGATGAAGGACGTGTCGTATCATACATGTTTATTATACACCATCTACCTAGTATTAAGTAGTTGTTGTAGTAGCAGTAGTAGAGTGCTGAGGAATGTCAGTTATAAATCTGAAATATGTCCAAAAAATAGCAACAGCTGCCATCGAAAAGGGGGGGAAGGGCAGTGTCAGTATCAGCAAGGCTGCGCCATATACCTATAATAACCACTCAGTTGCACCTAATATTTTCCCACCCAAGTCTATATCGAGTCTTCCCCCCGGCTGTTTGATTTCCCAAAGAGAAAACCGCCAAATACCCACACTCACACACCCCTCTTTATTTTTTTTTTTTTTTTTTTTAAAAAAAAAATAAAAAAATCGCCTGATAGAAAGCAAGCACCACGACGCCCAGAGAGCAAATGCTCCTCATTATGTGTTCAAGCCGTTGTTCTTGATTGTTCTCCATACTCCATAACCATAGAAATACACCAGGTGCTTGGGGGCTGGGCATGGGTGCAGACATGCGCTCCACGTTGATAATCTGGTAATAGGTTCGTCATTATGTTGCTCCATATGCCAGAGCTTCATTAACTAGGTAATTAGACGCTTTCAGGAGGTCGTTGCTCCTGTTCCGGAGGCTCCGGGGCTGGCATGACGTTGCCGCCATCCACAAGGATCTGCTGGTCGATGCGTTTTTCCGTCTTGCCATACTCAAGCCGTTTATACGTTATGATACGCGCCGTGTTCATATCAATGTCGAAGAAACGCACTTCCCGAGTAAAACCAGGATAGTCTCCGTAACCGCCAAAACCGGCGCCTCCACCGTAGCACATCCATAATTCCGGCTTCCCTTTCTCTTCATCTGTCGAAAGCATACAGTACTCATTCGCATGGTCACTAATGAGATGTCAGCACAAACTTTCATCGGGCATTTCGAGTTTCACTCACTGTCCACAGCTAACCAGAACCACCCCCTGTTCAACCAGGGCATCGCGGAAATTAGTATTGTAAAGTGGAGCTGTGACTCCTTCTCGCCACTCTCCAACGAAGCGGTTTTCGGGTATGGCGTATTCTGGAAGAGGAATATGGATAAAGGCCAAGTCCATATGAATATGAGTGTACTCCTTGTGCTTCTTCTTAAGGCCAGAGGCAGTTTGCTTGAACCACTCGATCTGATTAGGCTTGATCCAATCGTAGCCGCTGTAATGTCGTTCGTCGGGCGAGTAGGAATGCGTATCAAGGAAGTATAGAGTCAGCGCCGAGTGTGTCGACTTTCCTTGAGCAAGGACTTCAATACAGTAGTTGCCCACTCCGTCAATGTCGTCGGGTCCAGCACTCGATAGTGAATATGGAAGTTGCTCAATGATGGCCATCTGTGCAGCACGTGGCATGGGGCCCTCGTCGTCATGATTGCCAAATATCGACACGTAGGGTACCTTGTGTTTAATGAGCAAGTGCGCATACTTAAAAATAGCCTATAAGCAAGTCTTTGTGAGCAGCTAATTCCACGGGCATTATAAAGGTCGATGGTACCTACCGTTTGAACATCAGGGGCAGTTCCCCCGTTTACTTGATCACCACTCAAAACAACCAGATCTGGTCGCTCGTCCTCTAGAAGTTTGGCGACAAAGTCGAGAGTCCGTGGGTCGGCCTCGCATGGACCGCCCTCATACTCGTCAGGAATAGCATCGCGGCAACGGCCAACACCCGTGCTGAGGTGCAAATCGGCTAGCTGCATGATCTTAAACTTCCCATTGGGCTTAATGCGCGGTGATGGTTGATGAGGGAACTTGTCTTGGCTGCCACGCCGGAAAGTGATATGGGCAGACGTCATGTCGCGGTCACCGCCAAGTCGGAGAGCGGTGCCGCGCATCTCCCAGCCTGGACGTACTTCGTACGCATCGTCCCCGAAGAGAACGTCGACAGCAGTCACGGCGTCTTTCGAGTCGCTAGCGTGGGGTTTGGCGGATCGCAAGATCCATAGTCCCGCAGCTCGAGATTCCCATCGCGCCTGCGGCTGGACCTGAGCGCCATCCGAGGGATCTATTGACCCGACTTTCACGTCAATCACGACCTTATCATCGGGAGCGAGATCCTCCTCCTTCTTTCTCTGGATGTGAACGTAGGCACTGGACACCCAGGTGTTGCCGAGGTACAGATTCTTATCAATTCGATGCCATATTTCGGGGTCGAGTTTGCAAGAAGAAAATATGTTTACTTTGTTGCACTTCGTTATCGTAATGTCGGTAACAACGAGCCCGTGATGGTGCTGAGGCATGTATTCGTGGACGGCATTGGGAAGTAGTTGAAAGTTGCGATCTAGGAAGAATATGACGAGGAAAGCAAAGGAAGCAGCGGCGACGAGCTTAGTGAGAGAGCGCACCTGTGTCGCGACAAGGGATCATTAGCATCGAGTGGATTGCACTGGGAGTAGAGTAGATAGACATACGATCCGTCGCGTCATGGTTTGTGTATGAAGTTGGAACGAGGCCGATCAATGCGCCGCTTCCCCCTGAGCCAACTTCACGTGAACGTATAGATGGAGCTGATAGAACCGATGGAGCAGGAATGTAGCTTTGGGTGTTTCGTGCTACAACTCATTTTCAGCGCCTCGTGTCATTATACCTAGGTAGAAGAGCCTGTCCCAATATTCAACGGCATGGAGGGGCGTCGAAATCAGTAGACTGGGAGCAAACGGCCTCTTGGAGTATTGGATAAATGACTATTAACGTGGTTGTATGAGGCTGAAGTGCTTTAGTAAGTTGACTGATTAATTGATTGACCGATGTTTGGTCGTTTGAGAGATGAAAAGTTATCGCTTCATCATTAGGGGTAACCGCGATGCCTAGGTTAGAAGGTACCTGGGGAGATAACTATTCCATATACAGCGTGGTAGAGTGCTGGGGGGCCCCTGACGTTGAGCAAATGCTTACCTGTCAACCTTAAACTGAGAGAACCTTGGAAATACTTAGCAGTGAAAAACCAGGGTATACAACTCACGTTCCATCGCCTTTTCCCCCGTTGAAGCATAATAAAAATATATCTACTTATATATTTAGAAGTTGAAGGCACTGTTTACAAAATTTGTCTCTTTTTATTTTTATATATTTTCACTTTCAGAAACTTACTAGGTCATTGGCCCCCAAGCGTCTGGTGTGGGTTGTTCGTTGTCTAGTCCCATCCTGCCCGCTCACTTTGTAGATGCTGCCTCCGCAGTAGTTGCAGAAATAAGCTAAAAAGCGAAACCATTAGCGCTGAAGGAATCAAACCAATCCACTTATTCGTATAGTCACTACATAGCACTACATAAAATAGGAAGATTAGATCATCTTGGGGTAGCCGTCCCCAAGAACTTGGCAATAGTCACACAATTCCTATAGAGCCGCAACTCCACTATACTATTGTTCCGCAAAAGGATGTGAATTGCTAAGGTTGCTAGCCTTGTGTTGCTTTACGGCGTAACTGCAATCGAACCTTCTGGGACAAATATCTGGACAGGGGTTCCATATCTGGCTTCATGTGTAGTCACCAGTTATAGGTAGGTGCCAGAATTACAGTTTTCTGTACGCCACAATAATACTGCCTACCTACAGATTGCATTTGGCATCATTGGCTGCCTTATTAATTCAGATACAAGGCGTTGTAGTGTGTACAGCAAAATGGGTGCATACAAAGCAAGTTGACCAACAGACACCTGCAGTTACCCGAGACGCAGATACTCAAGTACACATTGGAACTTACATTACCTAATGTACTAACCTTAGGTAACCTCTTAACATATACCAGTTTTGACAAGCTCACCTCGAAACAGCTTCATGTGCCAAAGGATTGGCTTTCCCCCCAACGGCAAGTCCTTCCATCTTCAATGTTACCGAACGTGGTGCTTCCTACTCTAAATTAGTAAGACTTCTTGAGAGAAAAGTTGTGAGCGTTCCGTCATATGGAGCGCTTTTCTTCCCCTTTTATCAACCCAGTGCCCGGGGTAAGATGTATCGTCGCAGATCGGAAGTGGTCGGTATCGTTCCTACATAAGCACTTGTGTTCCCCGGGACGCGGGGATAAAAGGTCCTGGAGCCTCATGCGTGATACAAGCGAACTTACATAGTAAGTGTCCAAGGATTCAAGCCCATGTTTTTATGCACGGCTCTTTCCAAGTTACGTGTATTTCTGGTCCAGTCATGAGAAACAATGCCACCCGCCCCTCATACACGTACATCAATAACGAGGGTATCTATTAATAAGAAACAGAAACAAGACTGCGTGTTGTGAACTGCAGGTGAGTGTTTGATGAGAGCCCTTGCTATCCCACCACCTGGGTCACCAATCGCATTGACAGTATTGTTTCCTGCACCAGCCCTGCAAGAGTCGTTGCAACGTCTGCAACATACTGTTAGACTTACCTTTACTGGGTTAGTTTTTTTATTGAGGGGCCCCAGCGCCTCTCTGGGGCCGCACCCGGATCAGCTGTCGTTCGAAATTTTGAAACTAGTGTACCCAAATGCGCTAACTGATCCTGACGATTTCGGAGCCGACTCGTCACCGCGTGCTTACCAAACCACTCAGACCAAACTCTTGGTCCAGCCTTCCATTCTTACTGACTACGTAACCTACCTGGTAGCTTTATTGGTCAATTTGGGGGTCATTGTATGCACCTCTTTCACATCGTCTTCTACAACACTAGCAGGGGCTTAGGGGCTTCTGCGGGCGATTTCCAAGCTCATGTTGGCTTGCGAAGGTAAAGTTTTCGCGGTGCGAGTAGAAACAGATCCGTCTAACCTGTATACATTTCGGTCAGGGTACGGATTCAAGCTAACCTAGATGTCAAGTTAGACGCTGCTCACTTCCATTAGACAACCTCCCTTGCACGACCAGGGGGAAGGGGAAGGGGGGGGGGAGCGCGAGTCCTCTTTTATTAATAAGCCTTGGACGTTCTCCTCCAACAACCGCGTAGAGTAGATCGAAGTTTTTAGCATACCTTACGTGAAGGAGAGCACCTTGATTTTCACGACCAGCCGTATTGAAACCCACCACTTGGCGGACAAGCACCATACTATGGAACAGGAAAACGTGACGATGGCCGATGCTTCGGGGGCAAACGACTCCCATGGTAGTAATATCCGCCTTTGCCCCTTATGCAACAAGCCTAAAGAAAGTATGTTTCTCGTGCAGTTCTTAGCTTGCTTTTCTGACGTTCCTAACCGTCGACATATAGAAGTTGCCTTTAAGCGACATGCTGCCTACTGCAAAAAGCAACAAGACAAGCTTAAGAAGCGAAAGCGCTCGTGCAAGAATTGCCGCAGGGCCAAGTCAAAGTGCAGCTTTGAACTGCAAGTGAGTGAGAATACAGCATGGTCCTCCTGCGGGTCTTATCTCCAAACATATATATACTGACCCCAGATCGCACAAGTGTTTTCGCTGTAGGACCAAAGGCTGGGTATGCGAGTATGATAAGCCCTTAGTGGTCTCGTCTGGCCAGGAGGTATTATCTGATGCCCAGGATATGAGCACGTCGACATCAGAGCGTACGGAAAGCAGCCCGGTTGATAGTTCGAACTCGCCCGCCTTCATTGAGACAGGCATAAACGTATTGAAGGGAACAACGGGTCCCGTTGACTTACAGACCCTGCCGCCTCCGCGGCTATTGACCAACATTCATGCAAATCCAAGCCACCAACCAAGCATCTTATTTCTACTAGAGATATTTCGGGCACTGCCTCAAATGATGACCAGGCGGGAAACCTTCCCTGTGTTCATTCACGGGCATTGGCATATGGCCGAACCTCCCGACGCATTAGTTAAGTGCATGAGCATCTCACAACTGTGTAAGTGGGATGTGTCTCGATCAATCACTCGAAACTCTGCTTTGGTTTTTTGGACAGACACCCTTGATCAAGAACTGGCAGTAGCTGACACTGAACGCTTAGATGTGAATAGAGACTCAAGTCAGCATGACAGTGCGATTTACTATACTTTAAGAAGGGAGAGCTCTCGGCTCGCGCGCCTGACCCCAAACTTAACTGGTTTTGACCTTCTTGCTGCGTTCGAGGTACAAGTGGTGTATACATTGCTAGTCGCACTAAAGGATGACACGCCGAACTTGAATTCTATACCGGAACTCTCGGTAGAAAATGGCCAAATGGATCGAACAACGCGCATGGCTCGCAAATGCTTCCACCAGGACTCGTATGCCCCTTTTGATATCGACAATATCTGTGACCCAAAAGAAACCTGGGAAGATTTCATCTATGCCGAATCACGGCGAAGGTATGGCGTCCTTCAGATCCTATCTGTATAAACCAGTTTCGCCTTTTCCTTGTTTGCTCATCCTAGCGTCGTCACCTTACTCACTTTTCAACTGCATAGGTGCGCGCTAGTTTGGTTTCTGGCGAGTCGAGTCATCCACTTGAGAGAGGGCTCGAAGTGCCCTCCAGTGCTTGGCTACCGAGGATTGGCGCTACCTTCCCCCGATGCCCTCTGGAATGCAAGGAGGAGGGAAGACTGGGAAACCGCTCGTGCAGAGATGCATGAGCGGCACCAGCAGTCACTTTCTAAACATTCATTGCGCACACTTGGCGACCTCGTCGACATTCGATCGCGCTCAGATTCTAACAGCAGGCGAAAGCTCAGCAACTGGTCCTCGAATTGTGGTGAATTGGGAATGATGCTCCTAGTGGCGTCGATTTTAGTCTAACGTATATTGGACCACGTAATCTCTGGACCATTGGGGGCTCACATCCCGGGGATGGAGAAGAATGAAATGGCACGGTCTAAAACATGACTGTGGACTGCGGTTACCCGTAGATCGATCACATAATGGGCTTGATGAGGTTTGGCTGTGCCAGGCTCGTTTGAGAGATTATTACATAAGATGGTACGTCAAGTTATCTATTCTGAATGATGGCCAGAAAACCAATTGTTTCGTGTAGAACAACAGGTGGAAGGCCAGTCAAGGACATGAAAAGGCCAGGGCTAACCGCCTACTTAGGTATATGCGAATTTCTTAAACATTCTCTTGAAGTTACCTCGGCACCGAACTGGTGGGTGGGCAAACTGGCATTGGGGGCTACTACCGTACAATCTACAAGCAGAAATTGTTGGAGAAATCTCTGCATGGAAGACACCTTTTTTCTTTTCGTGGACAACACTACTGCTGTAATACCTGATTGTACCTGAAGAAATCCTAGTCACGACAAGTGATGGACCTTATGAGCTCGTAGCCACAGTAAATAAAACACAGACAGAGAGGTCGGCCCGCAAAGCCACAAACATGACATGTTTTCTGTCTACCCTCAAAATCGAGATCGCGCCTCACCACGGATGTCCGCGGGAGGATGAGGTCGAGAGCTACTACGCGGCATATTATATTATACATTATATTACACATCTGACACACGTGACGTAATGGCTTGCGTGCTTGCTTATGTCTGTCCCTTATTTATTCTGTCGAAGGATTCCCAGCAGACTTACAAATGCAATTTGATACAAGCAATGCCTCCCTCCCCATCTATATGCGTAGTCTCGGATCATATATCGTGCAAGGCTGTCTAGGTAACTTAGTATCTTACGTATGCACGTATGCAGGGAAGAGGCAAAGCAGTAAGGTAAGTATTCATGCATGCAGATGAACGGCGGTCGAAGGAAGGACGCGGCTTTCGTTTCTCTTTGCTTCTTTTTAGACAGACCAATCAGCAGGAGCTTTCTGAATACCTAGAAACGACGGGAATTGAGGCGCTACGGGGTCTTCCGGGTAGGATTACAGGATCCCGCATGCATGTCCATCAAAGGATCGGTATATACATATTTCTATCGGAAGAGCATACGCGGTATTTGCGCACTTGGAAGGATTTGTTGGTCAGTCTAAAATTCTCTGACAGGATAATATGTTTGGCTTCCGTTTTGCTGCCCCTTGCCATAAAAAAGTCCCTACCCATGTTGCGATAAACCCTATCTCAATCACTTAGTATAGGTACGTACTCGACCAACCGAGACAGCGTGGTGTCCGCTTCGGTATATCCCCGCTATAAGTAGGTAATCCTCAGTACGACCACGTCGAAGGCCAAGGCTCCAAAGCAGCATCATGGAGTGACTCGTGAGTGAGCCGAGCATAATTATCTCCTCTCAGTAAGGATATAATATGGTGAATATCCTACTCGGTAAGAGGGTTAACCTCGATATGTCGTCTCACGTAACTAGACTAGGCATCGTGGCGAGAGTGAGTTAAAGCATATCCAATGCCATCGTCTGGGTAGTTACGTAATATCTACAGTATTAGAAAGCTGTACTTTTACGTACACGTATGAGCAGGAACAATTTGAGTGTAAGAGGAAGTGGAAGTGAAGCTTAAAAAATTCTAACTAGATACCCTCAAAACTTTAAATTACCTTGAGTTACAGTAGGTGCAGGCCCAGGCAGGTCAATGGTGCAGGATGTGCCCAATCAGAGCCACGCATGCCTTACGCGAATAGCCTCATTGAAGGCCCTCATTGACCTGTAGTCACCTGACCTGCCCTACTGTAATAAGGAAATCCCATAATGGCCTGTATTGTAGAGATTCCTTCCAGTTATCCGTAGGAGCCTTGTTTCCTTCAAGTGACGCACTTGCAACTCCCTGCTCTGCATTAATTAGTGTATAACGTATTTAACTTAAATAGATAGCGTAGCTTGCGTGCTACAGTAGTGCAAGCCTATATTTAGTTACGAAAGTTTGCTATAGTTATTTTAAATATAAATATAAAACTTACAGTGCAAGCGCGATATTGTATATAAACTTAGCCTTGCATTGCCCGTTCCAGACTTAGCATGCCTAAAATTAAAATGCAACGCATCTTAATTTTCACCGTATCAAATAAATAGCTGCAACTATTAGAACAGTAAAGATTTCCATTTTAAAGATAGCTTGCTTGGCGCTATAGAGTACTTACTATGTACGTATAAGAGTCCTTCCTACCACGTGCCAGGCGGGATCAATCAACCTCGGTGTAGCGTCTCATGTAACTAAAGTAATGCTTCGGCGCAAACTTGGGATCTATACTTAAAACCTGCGAAAGCGGTTTACGCGGTTACTATGTACGTGGGCAATGGACGAAACGTCGGTCGGTGACGCTTCTCTCTGGCACGTTTGACGGCTTGCTTTACGGAACTGAAACTTGTTGTATTGTTTTCTTGATTGGATTTCTATTAATAAAATGCCTAAATATGTAAGGTTGGTCTGTTTGAAATGATACTATTTGTAGTGTTTACTTGAGACAAACCCTTTCTTTACGAACGTGAGCGTTTATCTGGTTCTGTGGCGAGCATTTATATTTTGCGCTGAAACAACTGAATCTCTACTATGTAAATTAGGGATTCGGGGAATATACTTCTGTACTTAGGTAAGGTACGTACTAGCGCTACTAAGCGAAATTTTACAGCGGGAGAGCGGCGGGCCGTGGCGTTGATGTAGGACCTAAACCACATCCATTTAATGCGGCATTACACTATCTACTGTCTGTGTTGCTGAAGATAACAACCTCAATATTCTAGAGCAAGACCCTTCACACATCTGTCAGGTCGTCTCTGTGCAACATCATACATGTAGCGCTCCAGGTCGCGCTCTAATCTAGCCTTTAATCTAGTTCAATTTAGTACTGCATACAGGGTAGTTAGGCCCAGTAACCCATGCGAGAAAGTTCAAAGTGATGAAACTCACGCGCGGGTAGGTGTGTAGCAATTGGATCCACGAGCAAGTCATTGTAAGAGCACAGACCAGACTTTGATAGGTACTATATCTTGCACAATTTAAGTTGTTGAGCATGTCAGGCAACGGCCTTCACTTAGCTACAGCCTCAAAACTGCCCACCATCTAGCTCTTGGCCATGACCTAACCTTAGTGCTACGCGAGAACCTGCGGTGACATAGTCGGGAGTGTCACCACGCTTGCCCCCGCGCTCCCACATTAATAACGTGAAATTGACCCAGGTCAAATGTAACCAGGAAGGTTAAATCATGTGCCGTGCCGTATCCATAACCGACCTCCGACCCTCCGAGATTTAGTGTCCGGGAAAGCGGAACAGGCGGACATACTATGCCTGGCTCTGTATTTCACCATATATATATGAATGCTCATTAGCTGCTCGGAAGGACCGGGAGATGAGCGGCTGCTTTAGGGTCCCCCACCGCTGATTCAGCGGTGGAGTAAACGGGCAACCCCCATTAACGTAGATGAGGACCAAAATGGCAGCTGGGTTGCATATCGCAAACATTTCATTCGATCGTTCTAAGGTGCCTTAGTTGTGTGCTTAAGTTTTCATTGTCTAATGACATTTCATTTGACTGACCTATGTACACTACGACATGACTCTACGAAGGGGAGGTATTTCGCTACAGCGAGCCCTTTGAAGTGAGTGGTAGGAGATCTGCTCTAGAATATAAGCAGGAGTCTAGCGCTAACCAGCAATATGAACACCCCAGTATTTATTTGACAAGCATGCCCGGATATCTGTTCCCCTGTTTTCACGCTATCACGAGTTGTTTCTCTTGACTGCCTACCCGTTCACCAACCCCTACCCGCTGATTCAGCGTTATCGACCGGGTCATGAAACCCTTGATCAATATGCTCCGCTAAGCCGGTTCAACAGCAAAGACGTGTTATATAAAGGACTGGCCGTCCTTCTGAGGAGTAAAAGATGCAGGATATCCATAGCTACCTAGATTGAAGACGTCCTCGTCCTCATGGATGGTATATTCACGCTTATCTTAGAGCGTCCTGCTCAATACTGGCCACAGTTTGCCGTCGCCCTCGCTCTTTGGGTAAGTACTTGTTGCGTTACTGCCTAATAATATGACTAACTAGTTATATGAAAAATTAACAACTATTTATATGACAGGCAATCTTTGTCGCTCTTGGGAGGGTATTCTACAATGTCTACTTGCACCCTTTGCGGAAGTTCCCAGGGCCATTCCTCGCTCGCGCAACCAACCTCTGGCGTACGAGCAAGATACTGAGCGGAGACTTACCGCAAACCATCAAGCGTCTCCACGACCAGTATGGGCCCGTAGTCCGCATCGCGCCGTTCGAGCTGTCCTTCATCGACTCGCAGGCATGGAAGGACATCTACGGACACCATGGCTCCTACGAGATGGCCAAGGACGACAGGTTCTACCGCGTCATGGGCAAGCACGTACCCGACAGCATCGTGTCCGCGGACCGCGAACACCACACTTTCTTGAGACGTCAGCTGGCCCACGGCTTCTCCGAGCGCGCGATGCGCGACCAAGAGCCCATCTTCCGCCAGTATGTTGGCCTCCTCATGGAACGACTTGAGGAGTTTGCCAAGGACGGCCGACCAGCTGATATGACTGCCTGGTTCAATTTCGCCACCTTTGACGTCATAGGATACCTTGCATTTGGCTCCGATTTTGGCTGCCTCGAAAAGTCTTACTATCACCCGTGGGTTCGAGCAAGTTGGTAATCCCTTTTTCTTCTACTACTGCCTGATCACCCTAAAGAGTAGATATTGCGACGGGAGAGGGGGGAGAGGGGGGGACGTTGCCCGAAAGCTCTTTGGATGTGTCTGAGTTCTGTCAAATTGTACTGAATGTATATACCCATTAGCTGACCTGGTGGTTTGTAGTTACCGACAACCTGAAGGATATCGCTTTTATGAGGGTTACTCTCCAGTTCCTGTCCTCATCACTCGTCTTCCGCCTATTCAAGCTAGGAATTTTCAAGGGGAGAAAACAACACATGGCATACACGAAAGCGAAGCTTCGTGAGCGGATGGCAGCCGCAGAAGAGCGGCCGGATTTCATCGAGGGGTTACTCAAGAAAAAGGACATGCTTGTGAGTTTCCGGTCCACAACGAGATATGACTATGGAACTCATTCAAGACGTAGTCTCTGGAGCAGCTCGAGATTAACGCCCAGGTCCTCGCCTTGGCGGGCTCCGAAACGACCGCTACTCTCCTGTCTGGCGCATTTTTCTTGCTGGGATCACATGCCGAGGTCTTGAAGAAACTGGCACAGGAGGTTCGGACATCGTTTAGTACCGAGGACGAGATCAATTTAGTATCAGTCAATTCACTGAACTATATGTTGGCCTGTCTCAACGAGACGTTTAGGCTGTACCCGCCAGCGCCGATCGGATTTCCCCGAGTTGTGCCCAAGGGAGGATGTAAGGTTGCCGGTCACTGGATCCCACAGGATGTGAGTCTTTTTCTCTCTCCCTAGCCTTATAAGCTATTTATCGCTTGAAATATATGAGGGTTGGATGCGTAAGGAGCTGACTGATTCCTCAACAGACCTCCGTATCTGTCTGGCAACTGGCCGCCAACCACAGCAAGACGAACTTCACCAAGCCAGAAGAATTCCGGCCAGAGCGATTCCTCGGGGACCCCGAATTCGCCAAGGACGACCTCAGCGCCATGCAGCCGTTTGGCGTCGGTCCACGGAACTGCATCGGACGGAATCTGGCGTACGCCGAGATGAGGTTGATTTTGGCCAAGATTCTCTTCAAGTTCGATATCGAGCTCTCGCCGGAAGCTGGAAACTGGATCAAAGACCAAAAGGTCTATTCGCTCTGGGTCAAGCCTTCGCTTCCCTTTTATCTCAAATTAGCCAACCGCAAATAATTTCGTGTATGTAATAGTAGCGTGGGGTTAGGCTATAAATCCTTGGAGGTGAGATTAGCAACGCAGTCCACGGACTGCGGAACGCGGGGAACTTGGGTTCTAGGTAAGGTTAAGCTTCGCCATTAGCGTAAGGAAGACTAGCATTCTATGTACCCTATTTAGTTACTAAAAGATATTGGAACTGAACACAATACTATTTTGTGACCAGGTTGAGCTAATGACCTTGTAAGAATCATGTTTGGTAAGCGTTTGATGTGGTCCTATTTGCATCATTATAATACAGATATCTGGTGTTTCAAAGCCACATATTTTTACAGAGTGTAAGCATGCTTTTATTAGCAGCAGCGTCTAGAAACCATAATAAAATGGTACACAGTCCGCTATCGTCTTTCTGTCACGACGCGTTTCGTGTCGAATTTCGATGATAAATGAGTAGACGACGCAGCGCGCTTCGTCATCTGGCCGTCACAGTTTGGGACCTCGTGAATGATACTGCTAAATGATCTCTCGAACTTTAAAATATAGGATCTGTGTGATAGGCATGGTCTTTAAGCAAAATCGTTAAAATCATATCGGATAGACGGTTCACCCAAATCTTGACATAGTAGCGGGAACCGCTCAAAAAACTCCTTAGTTAATCCCCAACCACTTATATTCGTGAACTTTTCGCGAAACTCAGGCCGTAATACAAGCTCGCCGTCGTCGTCAGGTACTATGATCGGCTCGTTCCAGTGCCACCTAACCTTCATGCAGCAGGTCAACAGGCCAACGACGTCGTGGGGGTCGTATGCGTGCTGATGCTTGATCATGTTTGCACGGAGACGGGGCCACATGACGTAGTCTATGTAATGCGGGTGCGGGCTGCAGAGCTGCTCGCTCACGGGGTGCTGGAACTCCCGCAGGAGGGAGAACCGGTATTCGCTTGGCTGGGCTATCCACCGAGCCATCCGATACGTCAGCCACCCGGCAGCAAGGCGCTCCGGGTCGCGACAGGGCCAATGCCGCGTCGCGGAGTGCACGATCTGAGCTAGCACGTTCGTCTTGGAACCGTACAGCAACTCGACGGGACGTGGGAACTCGGGCGAGCGCCGCGCCATATCTAGACTCTTGAGCCACATGCCGAAGAAATCCGTTAGAACGACGTCGTCTTCGGCATGGGCTGGTGTGAGTTCCCATCGGGGGCAAGTGAGGTCCCGGATAACCTGTGGTCTCAGTGGCGCAGGCTCAATTAGTTGAGCGCAAGGTATGGGTGGGGTGAGCGAGTCATGTGGGTTGGGGGTTGGGGTTTGCGGAGAAGAGCAGCTTTCAAGAGCAGCACCATGAGTCCCAAGAGCCAGAAGACCGCTGGCCTCAGCAACAGTGTTAGAGAAAGTGGTCGCCGGAGAGCCAGCTTGGCTTAACGGAGGGACGGCCCATGAAGTGGCCAGACGGGTAATGGCAGCTTGGCGAGACTTCAGCAACTCATTCTCGCGACGTAAGCTATACCATCCTTGACGGAAGCTCTGGAGTTCATTTTCAAGGTCTGCGATGCGCTGCTGAAGGGCGTGAACGTGAGCGTCCCGTTTCTTCCGCAGATTCTGCTGCGCACGACGATCACGAGCCCTCTTCTTACTAAGAGAGTCGGGTATTGAAGATGTCTGTTCTTGGGACATTTAGATGTTTTCTTGTAGTTTGTTAAGCTAGGCGAACTAGTATATTTAAACAGGGGTAGAAGAACGTTTATACAGTATGTATTCTACATTTTATATCCGATAACTCCTAAGCTATCGGATATAGTGGCTTCTATGACCGAAGGTCCAACGATCCCCATATGAACCGCTTTTGACGCCTAATATATAACAATTCACACGCCGTATTCCAACAAGAATCGTGGCAAGAACCATGGTAGCCTATAGTAGAAAGAACAAATTCATTATTTTATTTAGATTCAAGCGACCCAACTGCGTGACCGAGGTACATATGTATCTGGAATCGGCATTTATCAAACCCTACTTTAGCGCCAAAATCCTATCTTAGCATTGGGGTAAGGCGTCAGCCCACCGGTCTCAATCTCCTTGATCGATCTGATTAGATTATGCAAGTACATGCAGCAAACTTTCATGCTTGAGCCTAGGTATTGTGACAAGCGAGGGTCTCATCTCCGTTTCTCAGACCTCAATCTGCTCTAACCGAGGAGCCTGTGTGTAAAAAGCGGGGACAAGCAGCACGAAGATAGAATGGATTAAATTCAGTTCAGTTCAGGCATGATAGGAGGATCGCGCTAACTTAGAGATCCCTAATTAGTACCTAGTACTACAAACCATAACGGCTCTCAAGAAAGGAAGCTGGCCAGGGTTTGGCGGTGAGATGTCTGCTGGTCATCACGATACCGGGTTCTGACTAGGGAAGATGTGGTGCCGCTGGCGGAGCTCTCTCGGTCAGAATATACTATACGGCTCTTGCAGCTATCGTCCGTCTCGAATTTATATATTTTCCACTGCTTGGCACCCTCGACTCTGGGGATGCTTCCTGCGGATATTTCATTATCAGGCGTTGTGTCGTGGAATCGCGAAACTTGCTAACTCGGCCTTGCGCTTCGGCCGACGACACACCGAGGGAACGACATCTCAACCACAGCTTCTAGAACACCGAGTAGAATGGCGTCTAGAATGAGCTAATATTGCGACGACCGCGATATTAGCTGAAGAAGAATAACAGATAAGGTATTTTCGCAAGTCGCCGAGGTCATCGCTTAAGAAGCGACATGGGGGTATGGGAGCGCAGCACCACAGCTACCTGGAGTACCAGCGATTTCAGCTCGCCTCTCAATGTCCATTCAGCACGTGGCCTACCTGCCGCGCACAGCGAGAAGGGCGTCTTACTCATGAACTAGATCGGACCGTCATCCTCGAACCTCTACGTGGCGAACGCTGATGGTACCATGCTCGAAAACTCTAAGGCGATAATTCACGGTTCGAATACCACGCCTCCTGCTCTGGCGACGGCAAGTAGATTCTGTTTACCAGTGAGCGAAACGGCAACGGCAACGGCAACTCCGATATCTATCGTGTTCAACTAGATGAATCGGGTCTGGAGAAGTTTCGGGCTGCACCTTCCGTCAAAGGACGCTGTCTCTCTACCTCCAGACGGAAAGCCAGATCGCCTACTTGTCTTCAGAAGGCAGAGCTCAAGCCAACACCTGAGTTGAGAAACTGAAGACTGATCGCTGAAAGAACTGGACGAATACGGCGTCAGTGGCTGGTTTTCTCTTCAGATCGCAATACTAATTGGACAGGCCACGGAAATGGAACTGGCTGGGAACATGCCCAATCACTCTCTATCTATGCTATCCGACCTGACAGATCCAGCTTGCGGCAACTTGCTAATCAACCAAGTTACTTTCTAGGCTCCCCAAGTTCTCACTAGACGGCAAATCTGTCACGTATTACGAGATGATAGTAGGAGATAGCTAGAATGTGCGACATCCTAAAGGAACCGCAAAGTTCATTTCACAAATCGTGTCAGTGGACTTCGAGACTGGCGAAAACCGCAAGGAACTCGCCTCAGGCCCCAGCTGCAAGCTTTTTCGGGCAATACGTCACGCTAAACAATGTTAGTTACCATATCAAGGGCGGGCCGCTAGAAGGCATCTACTACACCAAAGGAAACCAACACGTGAACGTCTCCCTCCAATCACCTTCCTGGTCACCCGACCGTAAGACGGTGGTATACAAGGGCCAAACTAGGCACAACGATCTCTCGAGAAATCCGTCTACAGTTGGGATAACAACTAGGATTCAGATCTACAGACGTGTTCCCCTAGCTCTCGAAATAAAACAAGCTAGTCCTGACCGATGAGCAAATCAGCACCTCCTCGATCGTCACCTACAACCCGGACGGGTCGAACCGAAAAGTCGTTTTCGACAGCACGTCCATAGGCGAAATCGACCCCGTGCTAGTCTCGCAAGGACAGGGCGGCGCGTTCCAGCCCACGTGGTCACCTGACGGTGAATTGATCGCCTTCGGCTTAGGGCAGTGGTTCTGAGGAGGTGCAAACGGCGCCGCGAAAATGTATCGAGCCACCGGGAATGGCTCGTACTGCGAGGCCGTCACCGACGGGATCATGAACTCGGGCTTCCCCAGCTACTCTGCCGACGGGCGGTATATCGTCTTCCGCGAATGGAGGCCCCGAAGTGGCTTACACAGTATTAAGCTTTGCTTCACTTCTCTTGTTTCCTCATTTCTGAGTATCGGTCTAATGCCAGCGGCTCCGTAATCAGTACTCGATCCAAACGACAAGAGTATCCGGAACCCGACGGACAAGCGTGGCAATCTGCCTGATTGGCCTCCGGATGGAGAGAGGATTATCTTCAGCCGTCCCCTCAGCTACACCAACTTCGACGTCTGTACTATCCGCCCTGATGGATCTGATATTAAATGCGAAGCTACGGGCTGGCTAACGATGCGAATGCGGTTTGGATGGCCGACAGCCGTATCATGTACAGCAGTACCCAGTATGGCTTCCGCGAGGAAGCTGCTCTTCATGATGAGACGTTCCAGCAGTATGGAACTATCATGATCATGGATGCGGATGGGTCTAATAGACATGTGCTCAACGAGAGTCTGTGGGAGGATTCCATACCCCTTTTTGTGCCCGACCCCCCTCCTCCTATTACTACTACCATAATATCCATGTGCCTCCTCTAAATCAAAGTACCAAAGCGTCATAGTGATAACCAGGCTCGCCTCAAGATACGCCGTAGCTTTTCCGGCACACACACGCGCGCCGATGGAGAAGGCGGCGAACACGTTTTCTATTAGTCGCGCGGTAGGACTCGGAACAGTCTGAGTCCAAATTCGAGTCCGAATCCGGCAGCTACCGCTCCGATATGTACTCGAAGAGCCGTGGCAAACAGTCCTCATTACGATGGATGCTATACGTGTTGACGCGGACCTGCGTCCTGAGCGGTACTACCTAACCGTCTATTATCAGGGCTCGGAGGACGTGGGCGCGGCCCCTCCTTTGAGATCTCCTCCTGCTGCTGCTGATACTGGTATTTAGTAGGGAACCAGAGCTCATTTTGCCGTATTCCCATGTCTCATGAACGACCATGGCCATCGACCTCGCCTTAGCTTCAGCTTGATCTCACACCGCCCCCCAAAAAAAAAAACCCCCCTTTCTGAAAATCAGTAAAGAGTCTAAGACGGCATAGTGATGATTCACTGAGTTGTCCTGCTCGATTAATATGTGGTGACCGAACCACTAGGACGCAGACCGAATGTTTATTCGTAGGCAAAGTACGCCACTCACAGAAACATGGGAAATCAGTCTCAAGTGGGAAAAGCTTTGTGAATTGGGTTGCCTACCCTACAGGTATATGTAGAGAGATAAAAGAAAAGAGAGAATAATGTAGTGAAGTTTACCTTGCATTGCTAGCTTACTGGGATCCAAATGAATCGAGCTCTGGCACGCCATTTACGCAGTCTCATGGTACGATGGTAATATGTTAACGGACGCCGAGCAGAGAGATCAAGCTCTAAAATAAACAAGACAATGCGTGCAGCTGGTCGCGTGTCGGTGTAGGGGTACGGCGTGTAGGAGTGAATTTTGATAGACTAGAGTATGCTTACTTAAATACACTAGCTGGAGAAGCTACTTAGTTACGCCCGAAGCAATGGTAAATGCTTTCTATCTTCCTTCGGGGTAGTACCCGTAGCACCGGGGCCAAAAGATAGTAGATAAAGGAGAAGAAGGAATGAAGCCGACCGGTGGTCCACTACATTTGGCCAGAGACTGACGAGTAAAGATCAAAATACAACCGTAGCAATGGTTTTGTCCCTTTAAGTGCCATTACGCACGTGGATCCATCTCACTCAAGATGGGCGAAGCACAGGCGATTGTCTGCGCCTCTTGCTCGCAATCTTTCAATTTCCCGGGCCTGCTTGGGCATCGGTTGCACACCGCCCAACGTTTAGAATAATTGATCATAATTCTTCCACAGTTTAGTCTTCGCCCTCGATGGTAGTTGTTCTGGCGCCAATCCAACGATCGATGAAGCAGACTGAGTAGGAGCTGGGTCGACAGCTTTGCAGCCCATCCTGCAGGTCTTCAGGTCTTCAGGTCTTCTCGCGAGACAAAGGCATCAACGAAGTGTACATGCAGTACAGTATTGCTTTGTAACTGCCGATCTTGCTAGGAAGGGCAATAATACGTGAGGAACGATGGGATTCAGTACCAACAGAAACTGCTCTCTGGACCGCAGCTTACCTGGTAGGCAGGCAGAGGCAGGCGTGCTGACCTTGTAAGAAAGATATGTCTATCTAGGTTAGCGCCAACAACGTAAGACAGGTTGGAACGCATTTGTATTGGTCCATGATCTTCGACCCCGCTCTTCCATAAGTTGTAAATGCTACTATTCTTAGTGTATGGTACCATCACATACCAGTTCCGGATAAAATGAGGCTGAAAAAGGGGCCCTGTAGACTGTACTATGTACTATGTAGAAATCGGGTATAGTGGTAAATGTGGCATAGCTGCTGGAGGCGTTTGGCACTACAGCCGATCTCCGGAGAGCAATACCAGCAGCGCGCTGGACAACTTTAACATTGGAGGGTATGCCGTGGTGCACATTGCAATAGGTACGGCATACATAGACACACAGAAACACACACTTATACGTATATATATTTCTTTTTATATCTTCCAGCATCTGGTAGCCACCTTTGACGTCTTGAGGGATTCTGTCCCTAATGTACGCTTGTGTGGCGGGGTGCTTGACGCGCCGTCTTCGCTGTCACATCGCAGCCAATCAACTTAGACTAATAAGCACCTACCCTAGCAGAGCAGTTATATCGACATAACCTTGTAAGAAGAACCGCATGCAGCTTCTCATTCCTAAACTTGCTGTTGGCTGGGTCAGACCAGAATCGTGCTCATTATACGCCGTTATCTGGTACCTTAGTATGCATGCCGGTCTTCTCAAACCATGTTCACACTACTCCCAGTACAAACTGATAGTGATTATGTATGATAAAAAACTATGTATAATATCAAGTCAACCTCGCTATCTCTCTCACGGTGACCCAATCCGGCCAGGGAATTTGATTTCACCTCGACTAAATCTTCTCAAATGTCTCTGGACCAGTTATACCTGCTTCCACCAGCTCAACAGGAGGCAATTCTTAATGGCCCTGCTCTTGAACCGCCGCCGGGAGTCACCCCTAACTTTGATCAGCCCCCCAATGGCAATGTCCCAACTCTGATAGTTGAGGGCATTCTCATATCTCTTTCGACAATAGCCGTTGTTCTGGCCGTCTATACCAAGTTATTCTTCGTCAAACACATTTACCTCGAAGATTGTAAGTATTTTAGTCGCCCACGAATTTCCCTAACGAAGGAATAAACCTCTAACGTTGTTTAGACCTGGGTTTTGCAGGCTATGTAGGAGCGCCCTTATTGAGTCATATTAAGCATCACAGATAATGACAGTTCCAAGTTGGCTAATAACATATAGGCAATATATATAGCCAAGACCTACAGCGTCCTCGGCGTGACTACCAGTGTTGGTCTATTCGTCCATCAATGGGACATCCGCGTAAGAGACCTAAGTACCGTCCAATGGGTAAGTTGCAGCACTGCGTCCGTTGAGGTTGATTTCTAATGGTGCAGATAGTATTACCATCTCGGGTCCGAGTTCTATGGAGTCAGCATCCTCCTTCTCAAGGTTGCCATTATTCTCGAATGGATGCGTATTTTCATTCCACGAGGGACGCGAAACAATTTCTTTGTGAGTGAATCCAGACCTGCTCTGTGGCCTTTAGCAGGCTACACAGCTACCAAGATCCAGATAGCTGTGTGGTAGCTTACATGTCACTGCCGAAAAGAATGGCAACAGAACTAACTCTGTCAAAAGTGGGCATGTCATGCTCTGTTATGGACAAACGTCGTGTTTTACGTTACCGTTCTCATAGTCGGCAATGTTTCTTGTAAGCCGTACGCAAAGCTATGGGACAAAACGCTCCCTGGCAATTGCAGGGACAATGATACCCTCGACCTTGCTACAGCACCTGTTGGATTCGTGTCCGATGTCCTCATTTTGCTCCTGCCGCATCGAATAATCTGGCGTCTACATATGAGCACCAGGAAGAAGATCGGAATAGCCCTCATATTTGCTATTGGAATAATGTAATCCTTCTCGTTTTTTCTCTCAACAGCCCCTACAGAGCGAAACTAATAGCAATTCTCTCAACAGTGCCTGTGCCGCTTCCGCCTACCGAATCTACGCTTCAGCCCATTACGTAGAAATAGCCGACAGGACGTATGAGGTAGGAGGTGTCAGCATCGGTACGGATGCTGAATTAGTATGCGCAGTTTTGGTGTTCTGTGTGCCGATTCTTCCCAAGGCGTTCAAGGACACGAAGAGTCCTTTCAATTTCCTAGGGCCCCTTTTCTCCCGACTTGGGCGATATACAAGCAAATACGGGACAGGCTCAAGCCGGCAAACACAAGAGAAAGATCTATTATCCAGGCAAGACTCCTTACAACTGCCAACCCATCACAATGACTACCCCCATCATACAGTCCCGAACTCATATGGGCATGCCGAGTCGTATTATTATGTGGCAGTTCCAGACCAAGTACACTTCCCACAACAGGCAATTATGCGTACGACACAGATACAAATCGACGAAGAGAGAGGATGCGACATCCCGGGGCCGACATCCAGCTATTTTCATAGCGCCAGGCACTGTTCCCAGCTTAACTCCAGCGGAGCTCTTGATACCTACGACCCTTACCCCTCAAATAAGAGGGAGGAAATGTTGACGTCTTATAATAACGTGGCTCGAGCAATGTGATCTCCTTGAGAGGACATATCGCTGGAATCCAGGATAGCCATCCCCTAATAAGCTATCTTATAGGCGATTAGGGAAAATAACATCTTAGCACATACCAATTCATGACTTGATGAGTAAATACAGGCGTAATTGATTTATACCATAAGGCCTGAGATACCCAGTGGAAGCCTCTCAAAGCACCAAATTGGTGTCTGCGTCGGTGTTTTTTGTATTGATATGCTATGCACTACAGTTGACCTACTTCTACTGACACATGTAACTATTCGTATCGATGATCTATTCAGTGAATTTGTATCTGACTTGGTGTTCAGGGGTTGTGCTTTTGGTCAGGGGTTAATAATTGGAAATGGAGGTCTCGTAGGGCACTCCACCCCTTCTATGTGTATATATGCAAACTCCCTACGTAGTGACCTCCAGGACCGTTCTTCATCTTTCATCCTATATTATGCAACTCTATTTACTGCTAAACTTGACCTTTTGACAATTCCTACATGGGATTAGCGACGTCGTTTTTTCGTAATAACTTCGTGCTTTCTCATCAATGCCGTCTCCGTGCCGACCATCTGCTCCGTCAACGATATCTTCGGTCGCCCGGCCCTACTAACTTTCTCCATCATCATGTTCACTATCGGCACGATAGTCTGCTGCACGGCACGGAGCATCGGAGCGAAGCTGGTAGGTCGCAGCATTCAGGGGATCGGCGGACGCGGCATATACTCCCTGAGTCTGGTGATGCAGACCGACTTCGTGCCGTTGCGGTGGCGACCGAAATGGTACGGCATAATGCTCGCCGCCTGGGCCATCGGTCTCTCCGTCGGTCCTATCATCGGCGGCGCGATTGTTGAGAGGATCACTTAGCGGTGGATCGTCCACCTGATGTTCCCCATTTTGGGATTCAGACCAGTCGCCATCTCCTATCTCCTCACTCTGCGGCCCAAGAAGGCAGCGGCACAGGAAAAGCTCAGCAGAATAGACTGGATTGGATTGGATTGGATTGCTTACTAGATCTTTGACCTCTGTCCTCATTTCCGTCTCGTAGGGTGGCACACAGGTATGCAGAACCCAGATGACTCAACGTAGGAGTGGTGGCGTTGCTTAACAATGGACAAATAGTATCCTTGGAATAGTGCTGGCACCATAGCACCTTTGGTTATTGAAGTCATAGTCGCTCTGTGCCTTTTTACCAGTACTAAACGAACAACTTATAACAGTTATACGGAGCTCTGTCCTAGTAAGTGCACGATTACTTGATCAGCTTGACTAATTTTACCCGAGTCCTTCCTTCTATTTCTTGTCCGTCAAGAACTACAGCCTTATATACTCGGATATGGCCATGCTGCCGAACATCCTGGGTTTTGCCGTATCCGGAATCATAACTGGGTGCCTTGTGACGCGGTTCAACGACTTTCGCTGGGCGATCTGGATAGGCTAGACTGTGGGTTGCGTCTACGTCGCCATGTACACGACGTTGCGAGAGATCAACAGTAAGGCGTTCTGGGTCGTTGCCTTGCTGTTGGACGGATTAAGTCACGGAGCTATACTCACGGCCCAGAACTTTGCGACTCAGGCGATGTACAAGCTAGGCGATAAAGGTCACGCCGCGGCCATGTACATCTTCTTTCGGCCGCTTGGCATCGCGATCGGTGTACACGTCGGCGCGACAACAATCTAGAGCGTGCTCAAGTTGGAGCTCAGCTGGGACAGCCTTCCGACTGAGATAGCTGACCGTGTCGACACCTATGTCTCCGCGCTGCATGCCCTCCCCGACAGCCCGCGCAATGACGCGATCTACGACGCGTACAAATTTGAGTTTCGAATCGTCCTTGCTACCTGTCTTGCGATCTCGGTATTCATTCTTTGGCTAACTCTGGTGTTTATCAAGTACGCCGACATGAACAGGAAACTTGCTAGTAAGCACCGTCTAGATAGCGCCCGCGTGAACAAGCACTGGGGCAGGAGGAGCACCGAGGGTGAAGAAGGGGTATAAGTTCTTGCGGTACAACACTTGGTTTTAGGGGGTTAATGAATCGATGCCATGTATCAATGAGACGTTGAAACATATTATTATGTCACTTCTTTATTACGAAAGGTATTCTTCTTCGTAGATTTCGGGGGGCTGTCACTTCACTCGTACTTGGATTCGCCATTCGGCGGGTGAGTAGTAGAGCTAGAATGAGTGTTTAAGCAGATTAACCTATTAGTTAGTTAGGTAGGTAGAGTGTACGGAAAGGATGCAGGCTCTGATTGTGCTTCTTTGGTTACCCAGTAGTTACCCTGGCTAGCACCTTGATATAATTTACATCACACAGCGAGAACTAATGTTGATTAAGTGCAAACACCCAACTACAGCGGACCGCGCCTTATCGCTGGAACAGCCTTGCCCCATGATGGCTGAGACTGAGACAGCGATATCTTCAACCCGGTTCAACTGCCGCTAATCGGAATCGGATCCCCAGTTCCCGAAAACGAGTGATCGAGCTGAAACCAAATGGAACTAGTGTTATGTTGTCAAACACATATATGCAGGGTCGTATCCGATATCAACTATTTCCCCATAGCCTGCCTACGGTTACTTCTTGCCTGCAGATGCATACCTGTCTACGGCACTTGTAAGTACTAATGACAGACGAGGACGGGGGTATGCACTTTAAGGTGTGACTGAAATTGGGGGACGTACTAAAATGCTAAGGTTGTGTGGGAAGTATTACATTTCTAATCAACGACATAAATATAGTAGCAGTGGCGTTTCAAATACCAATCAGAATGGGACAATGGAAGGGGAATACACTGATTGTGGTTGTTTGGCATGTTGTGTACTAATGCCTAACAGGACATTGGCTGTAACTGGGTAGATATGTGGACACAAATCGCGCTGCGGAGAACCGCCCTGTTACAACGGGCCAACACCGACAAGCAAAATGAAGACGTACTCATGTTGGACCTTCTCCCATTTCCACCTACCGACATGTAAACCAGAGCCTCCCACAACTTAGTTGCGCGCGGGAGGCCGATCTTCAGGCCCCTAATCAAAATGCTACGGTGCGTACTGACTATCTGGGTATTAGGCGACGACGTTGTATTACGGCGTCCGATCATAGGTCTCTTGGCATTCGTCCTCGTGCGTGTTGGGTCTATGTCTTCAGTCCTGCATTTGGAGTAGGAGGAGAACACAAGAGCCAAGTAGAATAACATATGTATATTGTCTCATGGCCTCATGGCCTTCCTTTCGTCTATATGTCGTGCTTTCTTCGAGGTTAATACTATGTGCGATCGGCATTGAGCGGCACCCTATCGATACATGTCTTTAGATCAGCTACATCTTCTGCCACCAGCGCAGCAGGAAGCTATTCTAAATGGCCCAGCTCTTACTCCGCCGAAGGGGGTGATTCCTATCCTCGAGAATCCTCCAAACCAGAACACTTTAGCCCTAGTGATACTCACTATCCTACTGCTTCTTGCTACGTCGGCCTTCATACTAGCAGGCTATGCCAAACTGTTCTATGTGAAGAGATTCTATCTTGAGGATTGTATGTATAATACCTGACTAGTAATGAGGGTTTGAAAACTGACTAGATGGTCTTGCTATTTGATTTAGACTTTGCCTTTGCTGGCTATGTGGGATCCCCATCTTCGATAACTGTGAATGCCAACGAAAGGCAATATAATCGAGAGACTGACTGTAAGACAGGTATTCTATGTAGCCAAGTTGGGCTGCACTTATTCTTTGATTCACAGCCGAGGAATATTTATACACCAGTGGAACACGCGCGTGCGAGATCTTGCGGAAGGGCTGTATGTAAGTGGCACGTCCGGCGTCCGGCAAGCAAGCAACAGATCTGAGCGTTTGGATTTTAATTAGAGAAGATTGTCCATATCGAATCAGAACTCTACGCTATCAGCGTCCTACTTCTTAAATCCGCCATCCTGCTCGAGTGGGTGCGTATATTCGTTCCTCAAGGCACTCGCGGCATCTTCTATGTAAGTCAACGTTTCTACGTGAATTGAGCCCCAACATGTCCAAGTCCAAAGAGACACTACTTTGTCCCGAAGGAATATATTCCACTTAAGCTTCTCTCACGCAGCTAGGGTTTTACCCAGAATCAGACAAACAGTCAGACTAACGGAACTTCCAGTGGACATGTCATTCTTTAATATGGCTTAATGTCATATTTTATACGATCATTCTAATTGGTGCCAACAATTCGTGTAAGCCTTACGAAAAGCTCTGGGATAAGACACTCCCAGGAAGCTGCAACAACAACAATGCCTTTGATGTGGCAAGCGCCATCTATGGCTTTATATCTGACACCATCATCCTACTACTGCCGCACCGCGTAATATGGCGGCTGCATATGAAGACGAAGAAAAAGATAGGGATAGGGATTATCTTTACCATTGGAATCTGGTACGTAACTGAGACCACAGTCCATCGTGTCCCTCTTATCATAACCCTGCGTGAAACACACACACACACACACACACACACACTCTCTCTCTCTCTCTCTCTCACATAACCCTCGTCCAAGCCAGGGAAACTAACATGGGCTCTTGGTAGTGCATGCACTGCCTCGGCGTATCGACTATACGCATCAATTCACTACCTAGAGACCAACGACTCAATCTACGGCATCGGGGACCTGGCCCTGGGTACCGACGCCGAACTAGTATGTGCGGTGCTAGTCTACTACGTGCCTATGCTTCCCAAGGCTTTTCGGGATCACACCACGCGGCCCTTCGAATTTCTCACACCGATATTCTCGCGGCTCAAAGGGTCTTCTAACAGAAGCAGCGGTAGTGGTCATGGTAATAATAACACGGGCGCTAGCGATTCTAGTCAAGAGTTGCAGGATCATCATCACCCGTCGTCGTCGCCGTCGTCGTCGAACCAACATGATAATAACAACGTCTACTACCCGAATGTGCCGAACCCGCCTGTGTATATCGAGTCGCATCCTACGTATCCGGATTGGGCTTACGTCCCCAGGGGCCATAATACGGGCCGGACTACTAGAAGTAGTGTCGATGAGGAACGCGGGCATGGGGTCACTATGCAGATGCCGTGGCATATTTGAGGCTCTGGATGTTATTGCAAAGGGATAATTATATTATGTCAAGGAGAATATTCATACAGTATCATGATTAGGATAACAAGGGCTTTAGTATCCAAAGTATACGAACCTCTGGTTTTGTCTCTCTTTTCCCTTATCAACGATCGGAGACCATGTCAGAATGGAAGGCTTCTATCGTGATAATGAGGGTATTTCCTATCTATACAGCTTGGAATGACAATCCGTTCGGATTTATCTACAAAGACTTTGGAACAGGGTCAGCGTAACATATCTATAAGCGACCAGTCAAGTGGGTGTCTCTTTGCGGGTTTTCCGCTGCAGAACTTGAAACCCCTGATCTGGCAAACTCTCTAGCTTCTTTCCGCGTTTGATGTGAATAATAAAGAGCGGAAGTGTGCGGTTATTTCGGGAGTTGGAAAACTCCTTCCACTTCAAACGGAGCGCGGTTAGTAAGAGGGTAATAACAAAGAAGTTTAAGCAAGTACCCGAACTCACTTCATGCTATGTCGACTTTTATCGATCGCCTTGTCAAGTAATTACTTGCGACTGAATCAATTAGCCTGACATTGAATGAGAAGTACTAAATATTACAGAGTATAAAGACGAGTAGGCATGTGCTAGCACACCAGAGGGTTGCATACTAGAAAGTTATGTTGGGGGTAACAAGGTACAACGTATTAGTAGGGCGTAAAATACTCTCAATTTCGAGAAAAAAAAAATGGTATAGTCATCATAGCCATGTTAACAATGTCTTAATTAATATTATGAACTTGTTGTGCAACTCGAAGTTGTTCATGCGAGCGCTACCTTACACGTGGGACGCACATATTAAGAAACTGCTGAAAAACTTCCTTCAGCCTCCACAACACCTGGCACATATATTAAACATTCTCTTCTTGCTCAGAATTCATAGCTTTCTTGTTCCCTCCGAGCTTGCATTACTAGCCATGTCCGCAGCTAGCAAATGAGTTAATCATAAACTTCTTAACTGTGCTATCTAATATGCAGGTACTAGAACTATAAATAGCTTCATAACCGTCCTCATTAGAGGCGTAGCGGACAACCATAGCTTGTACACCTTCCTGACTCCTTGTAACAGATCGATTTTCCTATACGCGCACACATATCCCGCCGACTTGGTTAATAACACTTCTCTATTGCATCTGTGCGATCCTCGGTAATCATTTAGATATACCTGAATCTCACATTCGACTTACTGCAACTGACACCTCACTCATGTGATAGTAAAACCCTCAGCGCAAATACTACTACGGTCCCAACAGGCTGGGAGGCATTACTTAAATACGCGATATTATTAGCTACAGATCACTTGAACTGCGCTTCAAGTGAGATAAATACGTAGCACAGCAGTTGAGAACGAGAGCAACTGGATATGGTTAAGAAAGCCGAGTCTAAGGAGTAGGGTACTGAACCTGGCCTTTCTGAGTGACTCCCATCGAGCTTGCTCTTCTCAAAACGCATGCGTGATGCGGTCACGACCTACTATCTCATTATGAGTATTATCTCACTAGGTTAGGTAGAACTATCATGAAATAAGACCTGCGGTTGTAAATAAAGTTGTCATAGTAAGATAACTGGACCAGGTATACCATGACCCTTGAGTACTCTGGCGGCATGAGAGGCTATGCAGGCCTCGTGATAGCTTCAGTTTCACACGAATTGAGAGCGCATAAAATATACTCTGTGTTCTGTGTATTATCAGTGGTAGCCGCACTTTGTATGCACTTTTAGACTTTTATGCTGCAACAACATCACTTCACATACCCATACTTATGGCCAGGTTAATGGTAGGAAATGCCTCACATGTGCTTTATCAGTCAAGGCTCTTGGGTCATTGAGCAGCATTTACATGAGAATATTTGGGCTGCAAGTGATTTCTTACGTATGTCATGTGATAAATATCAATATGCTATAAACCTTCTCAGTACCTACATAGACTGCCTTTGTATAGTGGATTTTAGAAGGCAGTCGAGTATGATAAGCCATTAGGAGGTGACGGAATGAGAGGCTAGTAAAGCGGATATAATTTGAGCAATCTGTTCTTTAAGATTGCCTCATTTCTCATAGGCATATCACATCTTCACTGATGAAGCGATGTATCAGATGTTTGAATCTATGGGTGCAATCAGCAATAATCATCTGTCTATGAAGCAACTTGTCCTCAGCGTCGGGGATCTCGTCTTCCCCTAACACATTATGACAATCAACTTGTTGAAACATCACTTCAAAAATACATACATAAATAGATAATCTCATAATCAGATAAGTAATCGTAAAATATGAGTACAGGTATGCGTGTCGTGAAAAGAGCGATGAAATCTGAGATCTGAGATCCCCAGTAAGCACATGCAGCATACGCTGTGCAGTTGTCGTGTCGTAAAATGGACTTGCCAAGGCGCCCCTCCTCAGTGGCGAAATAAAAATACAGTGCATATGACAAATATTACCACATATCATGATATCAACACTGTAAAAGGTCATCGCTCAAGAAGCCGCTACCGTCTAAGCCACAAAGTGGCTGTAACGATGGCGTCACCTAGGTACCTACCTATCTAGGTACCTAGCTTCTGAGCCACCACCTGAGATGGAGGCTGAGGAGCTGGACAGCTGGGCCCTCACGCACGCATCAACGGCGCACCCTTCCCTCGAGAGGGCTGAACCAAAAATCCTGATTCCTTTCTCTTCCTGCCCTCAAGTTCTGTTTAATTCTCTGCGGGCGAGTACCTACATATCTGCGAACGCGTATGTATGTTCCTTAGTTCGTTCTTACGGCGAATCACCGGTCACAACTTCGCGAGCCGTAAGCTGACAGACATGAGTGCTTATACATAGTATCTCTCTCTGTTAGGTAACGTGTTTTTCAATGCATACTTAAAAGATTAGAATTCTATGCAGAGGATACGATATATGCCTCCTTGCAATTAAATCTTTTGTGGCAAGAGAGGAAGAAGATTGCGTGCTCTCTCATCTCCCCATCTGAGTCAGCTGAGAACATCTTCCTTTTCGATTGTTACGTGCTTAGGTAGGTGATCGATGTTTTTATTTCCTTGATTTGCATCTTTGTTTTCGTGTCTGTTACCCCTCTTCAGACTTATTACCTAGGCTAGATACTTCTGTTTACCGGTCAACATCTCAGGGGCGAGGCTAGACTAAGTGATACGAGGAGATCTAATATATTTCCCACCCAGAGGGCGCTTTTGCGACCAATCAATCGCCACATTAGAAGCTTGGATTGGTTGATCGGGAGCGACATACTATATAATTTGGTTATCAGAGTAGGTATAGACTATAGTTATCGGAACCGGGATCCTCGACGACAGAGATCCCGTTGATTTGCTACGTTCCCCTCCTTGCTTTTCGCGTTAGCGATGTGATATGACTGCAACGTCGGATACTTGTAAGTGCGCGGTTGGTGAAGTAAGCGGTCGCGGCCGGCTGGATCCTACCTGATGTAGCTTTTTGTTTCTCCCTTTCTTTCTTCATTGGTAAGTCCAAGAACGAATTCGTAAAGTAGTAGCGAAGACCAATGGAGAGAGAAAAAGTCCCTTCGTGCTTAATGCTGCGACCGTGGAGAGAAAAAGGCGCTCATGCTGTACAGAGAGACATATATACCTCACTTACCGTACTTACTTGCATTCGGCTCGGGCCAGCCATTTTCACACGTCACAGACGTCTGTCTGAAAACGGTCGGTCGATTGAGTTGCATGACTTCATATACAAGATACAACTGCAAGTGTTCGTTCGAATGACGCCAGATATTGTGGGAACACAACATTATGGGCACGGTCTCTCTCGGCATGCAGTCAGCGCACATTTTGACCTGGCAACAGACCAGAACAGGACTTTGACCCAACCACCGCACAAACTGTCGAACCTAATAGGTAGTCAAACGCAGCCCGCACTTTTGTGAACATTGTCTGTACCTTGCAGGCCCATGCATCTAGGTATGTCGTTCATCCCATTGTTGTCCAAGTGATTCCCTCGAAATCCGTGATAAGTCCGCCCCGCCAAATCCAAATCGTGGTTGCGCAAAGCAAGCGAGCGAGCACCGAATCCGAGATCGACATTTGCAAAACCCCCTTCTCATCATCCTGGAACGCCAAGCCCCAGTTGTTTTGACAACCCCTCACTCAACTCACTCAGTCATGAACATTTTCCTCCTCTTATCACTGGACGCCATCTCTTGCCTCCCATTCAATTTCAATTTCTGTTGCGTTGGCCGGGGGTTCGGATTACAAATGAGAAATGGAGAGTAGAGCATAACGGGGCTGGTAAGTAAGTACAGTAGTATAGAAAGGAAGAGAGCCTGCTCCCGTAAGCCCGGTAGGGCAGGTGAGTGGCGCATGCTGTATGTACGTGGACATAATACGAGATGTTGGAAAAGCTTGGCGGCCAGCAAAGCCAACGCATCCCATCCTTCCCAAAGGGCACGTCCAACCGTTCTTGTTCATGATCGATATTATCCATTTACTACTTCTCCAAACATTGAGGTTTCGTTGCAGAGTATCACAGTAGCAAGCAGCATAATCGTGCAAAAGATTGGTGAAAAACAGTCTATTCTAACTCATCCAAACTGAGCCTTGCGACTTCAGCCGTCATGATGCCTATTGCTATGTAAAGGAGTGCGCTCAATGTGTGCTATGCCTATCCAACCAATCGAGTTCGTAACGCCTGATCACTCATGATCTTTTTAGATATCCCAAAAAGCGTTCATGACGAAATTACAAAAATTCCATCTCCTCCGTCCAACATTAAAAGTCCTATAGGGGTGTAAAAAGGAGCGTAGAGAATCGTGCACGTCGTATTAATCCTTTCCCCTCGGAAATAACACCAAAAAGCAGTAACCTCGAGAAGACCACAGCATCAAACAAGGTCTTTTAGCTCGAGGGGTATCCTTAGCAGAAGTTCTCGAAAGACTAGACTCCCCATGATGCCCGCGTCACTAACCCCTGAACGGCTTATAGAGCCAAGGCAACGAGACCGGCAGCAACCAGAGCGCCGACAGGTCCGACCTTGCCAGCGGCGCCGGTAGGGACGGAAGCAGTTGTGGTCGGCACGGGATAGGTTGTGACCGGGATGGTTGTGGCCGGGTAGGAGGCGCTGGGCGAAGTGATGAGTGTGGTAGGGGCAGAGTAAGTGCTGGTTGTCGAGTTGACAGGGTAGGTGTAAGTAGGATACGACTGGACGGGATAGCTGTAGGTGCTGGTCACGGCAGGGTAGCTCTCCGTAGGATATGTTACGGGGTAGGTCGTAACAGGATAGCTGGTAGGAGTAACCACAGGGTAAGTTGTGACCGGGTAGCTAGTAGGTGTGTTCACAGGGTACGTGGTGGGAGTGTCCACAGGATATGTCGTAGGAGTATCCACGGGATAGCTAGTAGGCGTCTCGACAGGATAGCTGGTAGGAGTCTCTACTGGGTAGCTGGTAGGCGTCTCCACTGGGTAGCTGGTAGGAGTTTCTACGGGATAGCTGGTAGGCGTCTCCACGGGATAGCTGGTAGGAGTGTCCACTGGGTAGCTGGTAGGAGTATCCACAGGGTAAGTCGTGGGGGTGTCGACAGGGTAAGAGGTAGGAGTATCCACGGGGTAGGTAGTAGGAGTATCCACAGGGTAAGTCGTAGGAGTATCAACAGGATAGGTCGTTGGCGTGTCCACAGGGTAAGTTGTCGGCGTGTCGACAGGATAGCTTGTAGGTGTGTCGACAGGATAGGTGGTTGTGGGTGTTTCAACAGGATAAGTAGGAGTATCGACTGGGTAAGTCGGAGTGTCCACGGGGTAGGTGGTCACTGGGTACGCAGCATACTCAGCCTGGGCAGCCGCAACCAGCCCGGCGGCATAAGCAAAGGTCTGTGTGAACTTCATGATGAAAACCTTTCCCGTTGTTGATGATTAAGATTAAGTATAATGCGGTCTATTGCTTTCCAAGCGAGTGGTCGAAGCGAGTGGCCGAGCTAGGTTGAACGATTGCGTCGTCGATGAACTGCGACTGACAGGTTGAATAGCGACTGTGAGGAGTAATTATGTACTGGATGGTGAGAGGGAAAGAAAAGTGTTCGCATTGACGGGCGACCTATCAACCTATTTATTGCTCTGGAGGGGTTGGTAATCGGCCGTGATGGCAGGCTGTGACGAGAAGTCCTCCCAGCTCAGATCTGCAGACCAGCTGGGTACCTAGTCCACCTCGTTTCTAGGGCAATGCTGCATAACATGTGGGCGAACCAGCGATGACGGCACCAATCGATGGCACCAATCGACGGATTGGCAAAAGCCACCCTCGATTGCGCTTCGAAGTACCCGGTAGGTAGGCGGATGGCAAATACCAGGGCCCCATGCCGGTCCCTGTCAAAATACGGTTGCTTAAAATTGACCCTGCAAAGGCGTGCAAAATAAGGCCGATTACCTATTTCACAAGTCACTATATCTGTACTATCTTAGTACGAGTTGTGATGAGTGTGGAAGATGAAGGAAAACCGCTATGCCTACTAGGTCTTACCTAATCCACCTATGTACATAGGAGGTTCCAGCTTACCTCCATAGTACCTACGGTAATTACACGATAGGCCTACCTATGCGGCCGGCTCAACCGCGTGGTCCCATCAAGCTCAGCTAACGTTGCATTGTGGGGACGCCGTGGCAACAAGAAATCTTTCGTTGCTGTACTGTTTGTATGTTGTAAACAGCGACCCGATGAAGAACCTTATGAATACCCCATACTGCACAGAGACTGTACCTGCCTAGCCCAAGTATGCCATAAAGTAATAACGCAGGCATGACAGATAATACGAGGGCACGACGTCTGTCCTTGGCAGGTTGTTTTGGTTGGGTTGGGTTGTTGCTCTGGTGGTCACTCTTGGTAAAAATGTGCGGCCGATCACTTGCGGGGCGATACCCGAAGACGTGGTTGGCAGGGCTGCCGTCATAGATTTGAGTAACAGGATGATACGGCAGACCAACAGAACCAGCGAGCTCTGCTGGCTATTGCGGCGTACGGTGCTAATTCAGAGGCCTTGGCCAGAAGGGCAGGCCTGCCTTTCCAGAATGCTCACGACGCTATGATTGGATCTGACGGCCTAACACTTTCGCTTTTGGGCTTAGTGCTTTATCAGACAAGAGGAAGATTCTGTGGGCTCTGGCAGATTTCTGCGCTGGCGGTATCGCGCCTTGCTGTTTCTGGATGAAAATGCAACGCTACTACCGAAAGTGCCGAGTCACAAAACCTCGTGTTGCCTTGACAATGTCTTGGTGGTAACGGCGCAGATTGACCCCATGGACAACGCCATAGCTCTTCTCCTATTGCTGTTCAGTGTTGTCCAGGCACGTGATTGGATATGACTGACTGGACGACCATAATCACCCGCCAAAGCGAAATCAGCGTTTGCTGTCATAGATGAGCGAAATAAGAATAGAAATGGAAGAAACCGTAAGTGAACACCAATTTGCTGAGCTCGCGATACCAAGTAGACGTCGTGAAGCTTGCCTCTGGTAACCTTATGGCTGTAGGTACTCTACCTGAGCAGGTCTTTCAGGCACTGTAAGTAACGTGTAGATAGTGACTGATACAGTGCAGCCCACCGGCAATGGCGCTGTCAAAAGAAATTTTAAGCCTGTGCTAGTGGCGGAGTCGTATGCTATTATTTGATTCATTCCTTCGAGTTCCGGCCCGCTTCGTCTTGGTGAGGCACAGCCGGACAAGTTTGCCCTAAATGAAGCGGAGAATAGGAGTCTATGCAGATCCTCTCGGTTTTTGATATGGATATCCTTGTGATCATATCTTTTACTGCATTATTATTCATTTAACTTATAGTTGTATTCCAATATGGAGAATTTCATCCAAAGGAAAGTATATTGTATCTTTAACTTCAATCGAATTGATATCATAGTATATATGGTACCACATCTATGCACGTACAACAGTACTGCTATGAGGTACTTATTGCTATTAGTCTTCACGGCTCACCGACCGACCAAGCGATTCTCATGGTTCCATACATCTGTATACTACGAACTAGTTCCATAGCAACTAACCCATAATGTCGTTTTATTCAAGAGCGCTAATAAGAGGTTGCCTAGGTTACCTGCTTTGGATGACGAAATTTTTTGGTCTTTCAATCACCTAGGTTACCTTCCACTTCAGTGCCCAAAAGGGAGCGTAACTATCCATCCCTGATTTTCGGTGCCTGTCCATGCGTTCGTGGCTAAGCGGATATCTTAGTAGACTATCTAGGTAGGTAGTTGGTCCTATGTAGATATGCCGTAGGCAGTTATACGGTATCTAAATTTATATCACGGGCTTGATATCGCCTTTAAAAAGGTTATAATAGTAGGTACCTGCTGTTTTGATACTTGTCGGCACGAGGCGCAGCTGACTTGAGCATCCATCTCACCAAATCGTCCGACCGAGTATCTACCCGCCCAACTAATGAGCCTCCTCTTAGGTGTCTGGGTATAGGTAGCATCGTTTTCTTCTGCTTGTGTCCCTGGGCAAGAGATGAGTCATGGTAGATTTCTCGTAACAAACTCGGCCGTACCTGTTTCAATCAAATCCTGCCTCATTCGAGAGTCGACAACACATGGTCACGAGCTTGGATGGGTCCCAATTATCTGTGTGCAAGCAGTGTTAAGATGAGCTATGTGAAGGTGATATTTTGAATAGTCAATACATTTCGAAGACGGCGTCGTTTATGTATCTAAGCCTAGTAGGCACTTCGAGTAACTCTGACAGGATGGACCTGATGTAACTACGAACTACTGTTTCGTTTTTGACTCAGCTCCCTTCACCACCCAACCACGCCGTTCATTGTGCCACATTCTCAAACCAATTCTATTTATTATGCTTTCCCTTGGGTTTACATGTGCTTTTTGTGCGCCTTCATCTTTTCTCCGCCCGATAGCGCTGTGATGCCAGTCGTTCAGCCCTACAAATATGTCTTAAAGCTAGAGATGAGTAGTCTCAAGGAGTAGTCTCAAGTGACTTAAGGTTAGGACTTTGCTGAACCTTCATATGCTCATACACGCCAGGTGCATAAATAAAGCATCGCGCCCGCCCCGGGCAGGATATGGACTGTGTGGCGTATCCCTCTCTTCTACTATATCTGATGTCAAGCTCATCGCCTCTTTTCCCCGGCATGACAAGCTTTTTACTAATGACAGTCGAACATGCCGCGTTTTGCGCCCCTTGTATAACAAAAGTCATCTTACGCCATCATGGGTTCCTACTTCTAAATGAACAACTCCGGCGCCACGATCTTGACGAAGGCAACATGATACATCGCATGTCGCTCCATGCTAGCCTATGCCTTCCAATACGCCTTCGTTCGCATGCTGGTGCTGCACTTGCGTAACCATACCTATACGTAGTCGTGTCCCAGGTCTGGTCAACTTATTGTTGAAAGAGAGCGACAGGGCGGCCTGTCTTCGACTTAGGAACACTCAGAGCTCATCAGCGCGCTGAACACGCCAGCGGCCGTCTCCCTGTTTACCGCAGCGCATGATAAGAGAGGCCGTTAATGTGAGCGATTATGCAGTTGTCAATCCGGCACATTCCACACAGGGCAGTCTGATCAACGGTGCTGCTGTTGCTGCTGCTACCACTGCTATTCGCTTTGGTATATTGCTAGCGGTCTTGATTTCGCTCCAGGCCATAGCATGTTATCAGCTCTATAGCATGGATCAGGCATTACGCAGGTTGGTAAGACAGGCGCCTGTCCCCACTATATGAAGTCTAACAATATCGAGCGAAATTTGCCTTTGTAGTGGCGAGATAATGCACCGATAAGCGGCCGGAAAGATCGAACTCGTTGACGGGTCGGGGCTCGCATTTCCCTGTTGGCTGTTAAAATCGCTCCTGAGAATGATTATTTTGCATTGCTTGCATGTCCTGGTGCGCATAGAAGAGGGGTTAGATTCACAATTTGACTCGGCCACGACCGAGAACAGCATATTGACGACGATTGGGTAGGTAAGTTATCTACTTACCTACCTGCTATGTCAAAAATTCGGTTCGTGCCTGGCGATCCTTAGATTACCTCTACTATATCACGATTGCCAAGACGTCTAGACGTTTCTAGGCACCGACCCTTGCATACTTGGTCGCTACGGGCTGCGATTCCTCCACGCGTCGGCAGGGTTCTTAATGGGTGCCCACCCACCCATCAATGTATGCTATACTATGTATAGAGATCACTAATAAGACAGCAAACATCAAAGAAACAGGGGAACAGGGGGAAGACACTCATCTTATAAACGTACCTACATACGCGATCTCGCTTAACCATGTTCCACCTTTCCAGATCTAACGCTAGCAAGAAATGCCGAGAAGTGCCTTTCGCGAGAAGCGGGCAACACTTGTCGTATAGTCTTTCTCTGAGGAGTTATGGTTCCTGGGCGCTGAATCTTGATGGATATTCCATGTTCCAGTTGTGTTGAAGATTCAGAGAGGGGGAGCTGACGATGGTGCTTACGATTTGCAGGAGGCTTCGTTCACTTGATTCGTTTTCGGATACATCTTATCTCTAGGCTAAAGCTTGATGCCGAGGACTACAGCTGGTTCATATCTGCAAAGTTACTGTACATTTTGGCAGCGAAATGTATCCAAACTCAATCTACGCCCTTTATTGCCAATTGATTGACCGGTGAAGCGACATATCCGATAACTGAAGTCCAGTCGCTGACGGGCGGCGGCAAGGCAGTCCAGCCTGGCGCATTGCTGGGCTCAATTGATATTTGATTGGAGAATCTCATGATAGACACTGGAATTGAGTCAGCTTCCGTGTGGCCTGTGGAAGTCTGCCACATGGGATTCTTGATAGCACTCGGGCACAACATGGCACGTCCAGGCGAGAGAAACAATATGGAAGTATTGCGCTGCATCATCCGTCCAATCGGGTCCCAGGTGTCTCAGCTTGTGTAAAGTCACTACATGTGGCTTCAGTTTCATTTTTAGTCTTTACACGTTCACGCAAGCACGCGAACGTACGCTTTCTCTACGGTCTTCCGTAACCTAAATTACCACGTTATTGGAGAGTTAAACTCTACTGATGCATACCATTATTAGTCACTCGACTGGGAAGATCGCTGGTCTGATATGTACGATGGGCTTGCGAGTCAAACTGAGCTCTTGGCTCAACCCTTCTTGCTTCATGAGCTGGGCTTGCACCTCCTCCCCGGAGGACTACAACCAATAGTTATATTTAATACCCTCCTTTGTCATGGATGGCTTGCATTATTACACCCCCCCTTGGCTATCTAGGCTCAGGCACCCGCATCTCGGAACTTAGGAACGGTCGGGCTCTCTGCACCGACGATGGCATAAGGTAACATCCCGCATGGCGTTGCGCTGTACTTCCCATTTGTCTGCGCAAATCGGCGCCGTTATCTTCATGTGGTGAATAACCGTGTATGCGCCGACCAGCTCGTCAGCCATAAGATAGCCTCGTTGCCCGCCTGCTCTTCCCAGCATATGCTATTTAGACTTTCAAACTCCGTTCTACACCAGCAAATGTGTTACGCGTCACTCCTTTCGCACTTCCGGGGCCGTTATTCATCCTTCACATAGTCTTTATTTTCACTATAAATAAGTAGATCTCCCTCACCCTCTCTGGTCCCAGGTTTTTACAATCGACAAGTTGAACAGGACAAGTAACACAAGTAACACTCGCCATTTGATCACGGCTTCTTTTCTTAAGTCTTCTTAAGTCAATCTACTCAAGTCACCTACTCAGTTCACATTTTACTATCCAACATACAACCAACATGATCTTCTCACTCAAGGCAATCGTCTCTTTCGTTTTGGGCGCTGCCCTAGCCAGCGCGAACTCGGTTACATTCGTCAACCAGGACGCTACAAAGCGGACGCTAGTATTCACTCCCGATATCAGCCACCAACCGATAGGCGATGTGATCGTTCCTAGTTTCCAGGAGGTCGCCGTTAATTTTCCGGCCTCTTGGATAGGCAATGTCTACTCGGTCTCGGAGGGTGCTCCCAGGGTCGACGGCATGCTCGCCGAATTCGTCTTTCAAGGTTTTCAGGGAATGACATTCTTTGATGTGTCTGCCATCGTCAATCCCCACGACCACGATGGCATCCATGAGCTGTATCCGGCCAGCCAGAAGGGCCTGAAGGAGAAGCAAAACGTGTCCGGTTGCGTCGTGTTCCCTTGTAACACGGCGTATTACCACCCCGACGATGTCCAAACCCACGCAAGCGTCGAGATGGACTTCATCTGTACCCTAGGCACCTATTCCAATACCACCGAGGTTGTGACTAGAGATGACCAGTCAGAACTTGTCGCCCGAAGATTCGTGCTGGGCAAGTTCTTCTAGATACGAGCTAGGGGCGCTGGGAAACGGGGCAACGGTAAATTGACTGGAGGCGATTGTTCGGTACAAGACAGTGCCATTGCCCAAACCGGAGGCAGATGGTTGATAGCGAACAGGTTAATCACGCTGTGCGTTTGATATGAGAATGACACGCCGTGATTAGATACGATAACGACAAAAATGCCCGCACCACCTTCGATTCGTCCTTTGCTACTGTTGCATGTGGCAACTAGCGAGCCTTTTCTTCTTCTTCTTCTTCTTCTTCTTCTTCTTCTTCTTCTTCTTCTTCTTTCTCCTCCTCTTCTTCTTTCTATTATCTAGAGGGGTGCTGGAATTGCATACGCGAGCCCTCCCCCTCGATTTTACTTTAAGTGCTGGGCTTTTAACGCACGATATTCACGTTATATAGATTGGTTCACGAGGGATGGGGCTTCAGGATAGACGTTGGGATACGGATAGAATTGAATTCTAGTTTAACCGCAAAATCTCCGTTAAGATCACTCATTGCGTGCATATGACCATCAGACATCCGCATTTGACACGAACAGCATTCGCTGTCTAGATTCAGATGCATCAACTCATGCCTTACCTCGCCCAATAATTGCGCAACGGTACCCTCTACAGGTAAATAGTCAACATACGGCGCTCCTCCCTTGCTTCTACCTGCAGCCGCTGGACTCTCCACCCCCTTAAGACGCATATGCGATGCAGGGGCACAGATTAATAACGCAGAGCATGTGTGCGGCCATACGGATTACCCTTTGCTCGGCCATCCCTGTCGAACTAGTGTGACTGTACAGGACTTTACGGTCATACAAATAGCGTTATCCCGTACATATCGGGACGTCGGTAGAACCCCGCGTCTATCACATTACAATAAGCGTGCGCGGGCTTCACGGCTTCATCCCTTCAATGCAGCAGCACAGCGCTCGTATAAGCGCGTTGAGAGCTATCTCGATTAAGTATCATACAATACATACGGGCAAACTTAACCAGTCCAGTTCATTGCCTCTTCCTTACTCCGTACCCAAGTTAAAGACATGCACCCCGAAAGATGCTGTCACGGATCAGAACTGCAACGCTAACCCACAGCATTACTGTACAAAAGTGAGTGTAATCAAGTCGTTCGACTTGACCTCGTATGCAATTTATATCGCATGGGACTGTGACAGATGCTTTCCGCAACGTGGTGTGATGCTTAGGCATGTGTGCGGTGCGACGCGGGCTCACTCCTGGGTTGTAGCATGTAATATGGCACGTGGCACAACGTGGCACAACATAGCACCATAAGGCGAGGACTCTCTACCCAGCGATTTAGTTGAATCGCACATGCACCTCAATGAATCTTGTACCTAGGTGGCTTATGACCATCTATTAAGTTTCGATTTGAATATTAACATGATGCATATTCTGGTACTCTACAAAGGCTCGTTTACAAATACACCGGAACGCCAATGACTAACGCAGATATCCCGTCTAAGAAATTACAGAACCTAATTGTCAACATTTCAACTAACATTGAATCCCTTGCGGTGCCTTTGGTGGGATTGAAAGCGGGTTGGTGAAAAAGTCATTCGGATCCCACTTCTGCTTAATAGATATTAGTTTGCAGACATTATCCCCGTAATACGACGTTAGCGGGTTCGTCGAGATAGTATCGTCTGCATAGCCTGTATAGGACGCCGGTCTGAGGATTCGACGTTAGTTTCGTGTTCTGGACTACTGCTTAAGAGGCAATTGCATGTGCTTGGGGATAAGGAGACTGATAAGGAGACTTTTAACTTACCCAACAGCAGGCCGTAATAGGCTCTCGAGATCGGCAAACCATTTATCATACACCTTCTGCACGGCCGGGTCTTCCGAGCCATGTACTTGAAACTCAAGGTGCGACTGGGCCTTTTCCGCCCAGGGGAATGACGAGTCCGTCGTCGGCGTCGACAGGTTCCATGCATGCCATTCGCCCCAAACTTGGGACGCGTCATCGAGTTGGCCGATCCGCTTGACCACCTCCTCGAGCGTCCCGTCGTCGAGAGGCTTGTCCTTCTGCACGAAGAAAGACTTGCTTTGGCGTCGGAACCTCGGCCACGGATCGGCAGCGGCGATACTGGCATCCTGTGTCGATTCCATGTATTTGAATGGCGTGTAGTTTCCAAACGGAGCAAAGGGTTGCTGCAGGGGGTTCAAGATACTCGTGTACTGCTCGACTTGGTCGTCGGGCACGCACTTGTCGACAACGGTACCGAAGACTCTTGAATTGTCGGTGTTGCAGCCATCGTTTATGATCACCTGGGGATTGCCGATGTCGAGTAGTCCCGAACTCTGCACCAAGGCCCGGAGCTGCGCGGCAGTGCCTCCCAGATACCAGCCGAGAATCTGCACCTGGGACTTGTATACATTTACTTGCGAGGTAAATTCCTTAGGCGCAGTAGGCCCCCACTCGAGGAATCGCTTGGCGACCGGGAAGCGTATGTCCGTGCCGTTCCAATTCATCAACAACATAGCCGACCGGGGATACTCAGTCGTCTCCAATGTCCAACTGACGACAATGCCGTAGGTGCCGCCGCCACCGCCACGGATAGCCCAGAAGAGATCAGGGTTTGATTTCTTCGAAGCCGTCACTATCTCACCCTCTGCCGTCACTACCGTGGCCGACACCACATGATCCACGCCGAGCCCGAGAGCGCGCATTTGTAAAGTGAAACCGCCAGAGCCCAGGAAGCCTGTTAAGCCTACGGTTGGGCAGATACCACCCGAGAATGTCTTGTTGTGGAGGTCGAGAGCGGTATAGAGTGCGCCGAGGCGGATGCCGGCTCCCACCTGCACTGTCGCGAGGTCTTTTGACATCTGTACATGGTCGATATGTGTGATATCAATGACTAATGAATCGTTCAACGTTGAATAGCCAAGGAAACTATAGGACGTTAACATAAACCCCTCTACTCTTCATGCCAAGAAAAACCATATACATACTGATGGCCGCCGCTCCGCGGAACTGCTTTGCGGTTTGCGCGTTTAGCGCACTTCACGAGCCCCTGGACCTCCGAAGTCTTCTCGGCATATGCAATTAGCGTAGGGAATTCTTTGAATCTAAGGTACGATGATTAAGTCAGTCGGTATCCCTTGGTTTCAAAGTCTTCCTACTCCACGGACAAGTAGGGGAAGCAACTGAGATCACTCACTGTATGGTTTCCCCGAGACGTGCATCAGTATATGTGTCATCCGAGCTAGTAACAATGCGATGAGGAGCAGTTTCCCCAAGAACACCTGTGACGCATGACTTAAGAGCGTTATAAGAAGCATCGCCTTGGGCGAAGGCGAGAACCGCTTGAAGAAACAGCGCTAGGACGAAGAAAATCGACGACATGTTGAGCTGCCTGCCCTTTTCCATTTCGTTGCGTTGTCCCCAAACTGTACAGACAGACGCGACGAGACGCGATGGGAAAGTGGAATGAATGAAAGATCTTCACTGCTTATTATCGGGCAATGCTCATTTTCTACTTGGTGTTACTAGAATAGCTAGCTTTGCTTTTTATAAAAGAGCGATGTGTCTACGCATGCCGTCTGGTTCCAAAGGTCAAACCGTCATCACCGTTGGATTTGCAGTACCAGGTTAGATAGATACGTCATCGCGCGGGCAGCTGAACGCCTCATTGCGTTAACTTTGGCGAGGGATTTAGCCCGGAATCAGGGGTATTTGAAAAACGATGGATGGAAATCTGTCTAACCTAGATCTCAGATGCACAACTGGGGAAAAACTAGGATTCTGGTGATGCATTTTGCCGATCGCGAACGAAGAGAGATTCCCCACGTGTAAAGCTATTTTGTTCCTTCTCCGCTAAGCGACGGAGGGAGGCGCCACGGCCCGTATCAGCTCAGTGTCGATCTTATTAGGATGCCAAGAATGTAACGAGATACAGCTGTGATGAGCACCTACCTGGTATATTATAGCACCTACAGCGAGAGAAAGTGAATCGTTGAATTGAAGATGGTATAATCGGTAACCCTAGGAGTATAGTTGTAGGCAACAGGAAATGCATAACCGAAACGTTGAGTCACTGAGAACATGGTGTCTCACTCAAGACTTATGTAGAAGGTCGAATAGGAATGTCACAACGTCGATAGAATCGAAGTTAACTAGGATGATAATGATAATCACACATCATTTCAATTTTCATGCTCTGTTGGTCTAAAAATTACATAGCCATAACTTCGTCGCCGCCAACGCCACACACCCGTTCAAAGTACAATAATAGATTACAGATTAGAAGACTTTGGACTTGGTCTTTGCGACTAGTCTAGACAGTAGAAATAGGAAAGACCCAAAAGACAAGGTCACGCCAGCGAAGATAATGACCGTGGTAAACTCGCCTCCAGCCTTATCAAGTAGAATACCGGCGATGGGATTGCCTATTAAGACCCTGTGATGTATGCGCCGTCAGTTTACAAAACCCAAGCTCTTCGGTTTAGGAGGCGTGGACTTACCCCACAGAACAAACCGCCATCATGATACCGATCTTGACACCAATAATGGCCTTGTTGGGACTGATCTGAGCGATGCACGCTGACTGGAGCGAGATGAGACCTCCTGAGAACAGGCCATATAGCACGGAAAACGCGATGATCTGCGGTTGAGTCGTGATGGCGAGGAGACTGAGGAGTACGACACCGGCTAGACAGGATGAGACGAACGTAACATTAAATCTAGGGAGATAGTTATTAATATCAGTTTAAATGATAGGTGACGAAACCTCTTTTGTGGGCTTTATAACTTACGGCCCTATTTTATCTGCAAAGAAACCGGATATGATACGTCCGACGAAAGACCCGGCGTTGAGGATCGCAAGCAGGTAATTAGCAAAGCCAGCCTCGACCCCGTGCTTGATGGCGAAGAGCGAAAGATAATAAAAAGGGATGAACAAGCCGAGATAAGCGAATGTGAAGCCCGCCGTCTGCAGCATGTATTCCTTGCTGAGGATCTCGCGCTTGAGACGCTTGGTATCGAAAGGGTTCTTGTCGCCGTCACCGTCGTCTTTCGACTTGCGCTCCTTCACGAGAATGACAGACGGGATGAGGACAGCCAGACAGATAAATCCGATTGTGCGTAGTGCCCAGGGAAAACCGATGATTTCAATCAGACGCTCGATCAGGATTGGCCATACGATGCCCCCGATTGAGGACCCAGACACGACTATGCCGAGCGCAAGCCCGCGCTTCTGGTCGAACCAGACGTTGACGGCGGAGATTGTGGGGTAGAAGCTGCGAAGGTTTGTTAATGAGGGATGGCTGACGTTAAATAAGTTATATAAACTTACAGCATAGCATCTGCAATACCGTACAGAAAGCCCTGCGCCAAGAGGATCTGGTAGAACCTTGTGCTAAGACTCGTGAACATGAAAGATAAGACGTAGAAGAAAGCACCCGGCGCCGTGACCTTGAACGCCCCGAATTTGTCGAACGCCGGACCGACGACTAGCCCACCGATGAAGAGGAGAAACAGCTATCATTTGTGAGTGTGAGTACTGATAGGTATGAAGTTTGACAGCCTTGAGAGAGACAGGGCATGATGATTACCTGGACTGATCCTATCCATGATATTGTACTTGAGCCACTCCCTTTTAGAAGGCTATCTTGATAATACGTCTGAAACGTGCCGAATGAGTTGAGCAAGCCTGAACATCTTATTAGTTCTTATCACCAAATCTGCTTGAGACAAAGTACTTGGATGGGGAAACCTACCAAAGGTAGAGAAATACGTGAGAAACCCGCCGACGACAACACTCCACGCCTTGATGCCGCCGTCCGGCGCAGGGTCGATGCCACCCCAGTCGGAGCTGAATCTGCTGCTTAGTATGGGCCGGGAGGACGGGACGGAGCCGACGGTGATCCGGCTCGTGGAGGCGACCTGGGACGAGGGCAAGTCTCCGGTCAGATCGACGAGGGGGTACTTGTCCGGGGAGTAGAAGGTCGGGAACTTGTAGTCGAGTGCCGGCCTCAGCTCCTCCTTAAAGTGCACCTGTGATACTGTCCTCAATTGAGACAAGCCTGACAACGGGCGCTTGGCCCCGTTACCCCAAGCGGGCGCTTCCATTTCGATGCAGAGACAGATAAAAAGGTAGGATTCGCAAGGGTGCTATCTACTGATTAGAGTTTTGAAGAAACCTAGAACGGAACTGAACCCTAGCTAGATGGAAGTCATGTTTGATTTTGTCTTTCATGCTAGTTTTAGGCATTCGTTTCAAAAAATTACTCTTGGATAATACATAATCAATCCCTTGATTGGAATTATTTGCTATGACCTCATCTCGAGATGATCTAGGTGGCTGCTATGTTCCCTACGTAACAAGTCCTGTGTCCAGGGCTCATTGGTTCGCGTGGCTCCGTCGATCGACGGAGGACAACAACCGTTTTCGCTGTGCGGCACGCCGCACCACACATGAGAGGGCGACAAAAATAGAACATTGCTTGCCTTGCGCGCACGTGCATATAGCTAGGTTAGCTGACTATACAGAAGATTGACTATGTGATATGGCGATGACGTTAAATGATGATTTTTTGTGTTTCCGACGAGATAGATTTGCTGTAGAAATAAAGAAGTGAATATCATGCTTGAAACTTGAGACCGCCATAGATATAGTATCATCGGCATTAACAGTAAAATATCCAATGTGACTTCAATCAGTTGAAAAGGAAAAAGAAGAAACCCCAAAGAAAAAAAAGAACAGTTTTCCAAATAATTAGCCTAGATCATTTAACAGCCCACGGAAAAGTCGGTTATTCGTCATGGTCGTGTTCTTTGTCTTCGCGCTCGTCATTGCGCCAATCGCACTACTACTGCACTCTCTTCTACCAAAGAACAACAAGATCCCCAAGTATCACGAGGCAGGTCGTCCGTCCCTCGCAGTGGCACTAAAATATGCGCAGAATCCGGTAGACACCATAAAACGCGCTACCGAGAAGTGCGGCAACGTCTTCTCCCTGCAGATATTCACCGTGTGCAACGTCTTCCTCCGTGGCAATGACTTGAACAAGAAGTACTTGGACGTAAGGGAGGATACGTGGTCATTCGGTGGCGGTATGGTGAGTCAACCCAATACCGATTCCGTGGTAATTGAGTTCGTGCGAGGATACTAATTGACTCGAAGGGCTTATTCCTCAATAAAATATTAGACGATGGTTATTGGGCGCAATCAAGAAGTCTCATCGGCTCTCTTGGCCGTTGGGTCAACCGTGCCCAGACTCTTGAGCACATATCAGAGGTCACGATGCAGGAAGCTAAGAAATCCTTCGATCAGTGGGTGTCCGAAGGCGACGTCGAGCTTTTCGAGCGTGTCTCGGGATTGGTGCATCAAGTCATTGTCCGATGTCTGATGGGAGAGGACTTCTACGAGGAGTCTTGCTCCGAGCTCCTTGACTTGTTGCACGCTATGGAAGCGGATATAGGAAGTCCGCTGAACATGATACTTCCCGACTGGATGCCGCACCCTCCTGCGAGACGTCTGCGGGAAGCGAGGGAGCGAGTGGATAAGATCTTCCACGACCGGCTCCACGAACGCTCCCTGGCTCCCGAGGCGTGGGCGGAATCGGAGGATTATATCTCCCACACTATGAATGATAAGACGACTGCTGACAAGAAGGAGTTCTTGCCGTCTCATCATACTCTTCTCATGTTTGCGGCGCATACCAGTACGGTGGCTAGCATCTCGTGGTCGATTGTCTCGGTAAGAATTGAACACAGCATCGCTAACATCTCCCATTATACGCCCATGCTAAGACATGTCTAGATCTTGAAACACCCGGACACTTTAAAGGCTATCCAGAAAGAGCTTCAAGACAACCCAGGACCAGTTGAGCACATCCTGCTACAAGCAAGTATACGCGAGACAAGCCGTCTCTACGCAGGAATGAACACTCTCCGTCTCGCGCGTCGAGACTACGACATCCCAGACACCTCCATCCACGTGCCAGCAGGATCGGTCGTCTCCATCTCCCCTTACCTCACGCACCATGACCCGCAGAACTTCGTCGACCCTGAGTCCTGGATCCCCGAGCGCTGGATCTCGGAGAAAGGGACTCTGGTTCAAGTCGACAACAAGACGGAGGCCAAGTTCATCCCTTTCGGCACGGGCGCACACCATTGCGTCGGCGAGAAGATGGCCACCATGGTCACCACGAGGGCCCTCGAGACTCTGTTCGGTGGTTATGAGGTCTCCTGGGCGGCGGGCCCGCCGAGCGAGGACGTGACGAAGTTGAATTTTGCCAGAATAGGATCGCCGTGGTTGAAGGGTGATGTTCGGGTTAGGTTAAGCAAGCGCGGGTGATTAGTGTTGTATGATTATTAGTCAGATGCTTAGCAGAGTTTCGATAGTGTAAAGATAGACGGATAGAATTTATTGCTACCTAGGCCTTCACGAACCGAAACCTTTCACAAAGTCAAAACGCTCTTATAATTTTCGATAAAGTCTGGTAAATCTAAATTATTTAAACTAATGCTACTTTGTCTGTGATAGTGCGTCTCTCAAGCCAAGTGAGGTAGCTATCATTAAATACTGTGTTCATGAGGTTGGTTGAAGAGACTATGAAGTCTAAGATCGCAGACATATTTATCTCATGAGAATGATAGTCATTGATAAAACATGGTATTAACCTCGCTGTACTATACAAATAAACGCTCTGGCAAACTATCGTAAGAGACAAATCGGTGACGCTACAAGAAAATTTTATGATACAGCTAAATTTTCATACTCTCCTATTAATCCACATCCCGCAGAATAAAACAGAAAATGCGAGATAGCTCGTCAATGTACTGGGCATCAAACGCACCATAGTGATCCCCGCTGAAATCAATCCTCTCAAAGGACCGGAACCTGCTCGTATCCCAATTCATGAGCTTGTCGCGCATATACCCGAGCATGTAAGCCGACCTGTTCAGCAGAACTGTCTCACCAATGCGCAACGCGGTCTTGCACTTGATGAGAACAACGTGCGTGCCCAGCTTCTCCTCGGGAAGGAAAGTCTCAGACGGCTGATTGGAGAATAAGAGGAAAGAATCGGCGATGTGTTTCCGCGTGAGGTTTGCGACGTGACGGACTGTACCCGCCTCGCCCTCGTCTTCGTCATCCTCATCGCTAGGCTCGCTCTCGTCAGTAGATGTCGTTCCGTCTACCGCGAAGGCTAACTTGTGAGCGACGCTCTGGTTATACGTCGCCTCTGTCAAGGCCTGGTGCTCGACTTCCGACTTGAAAGGTGGGAACGTCTGCGGGTTCGGCGAGTCGAGCATGATGACCCGCTCGACCTCTTCGCCTTGTTCGAGCAAGATCTGGCCCATCTTGAGAGCGATGATTCCGCCCATCGACCACCCGCCTAGGAGGTACGGCCCATTTGGTCGGACCGTCTTTTTGATCTCTGCGACGTATAGTACCGCGAGATCGTGGAAAGTACTGGGCATCTCGAAGTCTGCGGAGGTGTATAAGGGGGAATTGATCCCGTACACCGGACGTTCACATATTGTGCCGTCTGCGTTTATCTTGCGCAGTGGTTTTAGGTGGAGATACGGGATTGATAGACCCGATATGGCGTGTACGAGGAAAAGTGGTGTTAGTCGAGAATCGGGGTTCCCTTGAATATGAGTAATGAAATCCATTGTGAGCCCATGTGCTGGCGTTGAGGATTGTATTGTCACGATCAATCAATCAAATGTAGCCGAGTCAAACTCTGGTTCGATAGCAATACTCTTTACTTGGTTACCCAGTCATTGTTTTGAAGATATACATACTACCTAGTATATACATTGAAAAGGCATTCCAAGCCGGAGGTCTGTCAAATCAGCCACTTAGATCAGGTATCTTGAATATTCAGGCACGTCTCTTCGAGGCCTTTCCAGCCGGAAGCGCAGGGTAAGGCGCACAAGGATTGTATGGGTTACACCGGATGTTTACCGAAAGGCACGGCCTGGAGATTGACGTAATAAGTCAATGGAGAGAGCATGGTAGAAAATCCTATAATGAACGGTCGTTCTGCATGGAGAACCTTGCCCACGTGTATTTGAGGTTTCATGTTGAGAGACGCCACGTGGGAACTACCAAGAATTCGTGAACCGTAACATAACACTACGTCATACAGCAACTTAAAATAAACGAAAAACGATGCAGAAATGTCTTCTTAGATGTGGGTGATTTCAGCTACATAAACAATACCAGGGCACACGTGGCGGAAATGTAGGGTACTTCCGTCTCTTGACGGAGATCTCGCCAAGTGCAAATGGCATCATACAACGTCTTCACCTTACGGACTAATAATGTATTGATGATTGCTTCACTCACTAGGATTCATAAAAGATAATATAGGGGCCTTTCTGGATATTATCCACGCTCTTTTCACACATTGGAGCTATCCGTCGTCGTTTTATGTTATTGCCCTCATCGGCGACTCCCAGCACTCTGTCTGAAGCGGCAGAAAGCTCATCAACATGGTTTCCACACACCAACTCCGAGCCGCATTCTTTCTGGGGCTCAGTAGCAGCGCAGTATACTCATCCGCCAAGCCTCTACCTGCTTCATCGTATGATGTCCCCTTGACTTGGACACCCGCTGGGTTCACTGGCCCCATTTCAGTGGGTACACCGCCGCAAAATCTCAGGGCATTCTTCGACTGGACCTGGATCAGTCAATATGTCTTTTCTACAGTCTGCTATGATCAGAAACACAAGCCTTTTCTGTGCCTTAATAAGGAACAAGCATATTTTAATGAAAGCGAGTCGAATAGCTTCAAATATGTCCCAGAGCAATATCCAACCCGAACATGGAATCCCAACCACTTTTTCTTCTATAACGATCTCACTGTTAACTATGCTACGGACAAGGTGACTGTTGGTCCAAGCACGGCAGAGGTCGTTCTTCAGGCCTCAGACATTAATTTCAATATGACTGCAACATCATTCCCTTTTGCTGGTGTCTATGGGCTATCACCTGTGTTTTCATCCGATAATGGTAAGTTATCAGTCCTTACGCACTTCAAATTGAAGATAACTGATTCAAAAATAGCATCAACCTCATCGCCATTCTACCAGGGTTGGAAACAGGGGGCTTGGCGAGCTCCTCAGATAGCATTCCACTACTGCTACAACGAGTCTCCGGACAGCGCAAAGGAGACCTGCGGTGGCCACAACGCGACTCAGACCCTAGGAGGCTTCGATAAGAACCTGGTCAAGGACCAGAGGATATGGTGGTATCCCAACAGGGTGTTCTCCGACGTCAACACGCGCGACTTCGTGTACAAGCCAGGTCTGTACAACTACTGGGGTCTTGAGCTGGAGGCGCTCAAGATCGGAGACGAGAGCCAGCACATAACAGCTACGCCGGCCGACCACGGCCCAGCGGCCATCTTCGACCACGCCAGCTACGGCCGCGGGACGCCGCTGTCGCCAAATGCATACGAGAGACTGGTTTCCGAGACCGGTGGAAAGCCCGTCACGTTAGAAAATCCGCCGAATAATGGGAACCAGTCGTTCTACGCCGTTGATTGCGAGAAGACGGATAATTTCCCGACGATCACCTACCAGTTTAAGGGAAGTAGTAAGGAGTGGCGTGTAACGCCCCTTCACTATGTTGAGAAAGCTAATGACACGTGCGTCCTGAACGTCCGCACGTTGGCTACGGGTGATCAGTTTATCGGGAATTTTGGGGAGACGTTCTCGAAGGACAAGTACATAATCTTCGACTATGAGCAGCTCAAGGTTGGCATCGCTGATATCAATTGGTAGCGAGGCGCTGCAGAGGACGGAGCGAGGGCCTACGTTTCGAATAGTGTGTTGGATCCTGTAGATTATCTGTTATGTCCTGTATTTTAGTCTTTTCACAATCTAGACAGCTGCTTCTGTTAATTCTAAGCCAGCACCTCGTATACGCATATGTTTCCCAGTAGTCTGAAGCCGAAGACCAAACCTCGTAGCTGTCATCTCTTAATCCGTATTTCTGTCAAGCAATTGAACTGTCACCATGTTGAAAGAAGCGTCTGAATTTGGTCTTGTCCCGGGGATACTGTGCGAGTTAGTTGCTTAAACTAAGGTACATAATTACCTAAAGATGGCTGATGCTAATAATAGTATGCTTTTTAAGCTTCGATCGGGATCTGAAGCTCAAAGTTCAATGTACCTACAGATGTACAGTATGTACTGTAATTTCAGCTAGGGTCCAGCAGATGAGCTAAGAGCGAAAATAGCCATACAGTGCTGTTAGGAATTGAACCCAACTCCACTATTTACCTATCCTAGAGATGAAGCTCTGGTAACGAAGCTCCACATCAGCTAGGTCCTCATTGTACATAGTACCGAAGAGAAGCTGCCAGTCCAAATCGGTCTGCTTCAGCTGGCAGAGTTAAGTGTACCTGTCGACCAAGATGAGTTACCCTTCGTTACTCCAGGTTTCAGAGAACCTGTAGACTCTTCCTGAGCAGTAAGATGCTTAGGTAGAAACACTCTATGTAAGACAAAACCTGGTAGTGTAAAATCCTAAAAAAAAGGCGAAAATGTGACGTAGTGTTGTCATGTAGTATCTTACCGGATAGTGAGGGAGTAGGTAGCCCGATCCCTGGACCAGGGTGTCACGTATTATTCAACCTTTGCACAAATCTAAATGACAAGGTACAAGGTGTGTATGTGTTGCTCATTACGGCTTCAAGCACATAAAGTCGATTATGCTTATTTTGATATATTTTATTTACGTCTGCAAGTGTAGCTTGGCACAGCTAAAACGATCGTCACATCCGTATTTGCCACCGTCTCTCGCATTGATATAGTAGTGTACCCGGCCTCCGAAAACCACCGGAGGGAGAACATTAGAGGTGATCTCATCACTAGGCTTCAAAAACGCAATGTTATCCAGCCATGAGACGCAACAGACGATCTCGGGTAAGGACTGGGCATCGTCATTTACTGTCCAATATTTATACAACAGTCTCCAGCTTGATTAACCCAGTCGGTAAAAAATCGTTGAACTCGTAAAACGTTTATGCATATATCAAGTTGTCTACGCGTTACATCAATACCTACTTCCTAGCCTCATATCTTCGGAATACTGCATACCATCATGGGCAACGTTGACACTGATATTTTAATCATCGGGGGCGGCATCGGGGGCCTGACCCTGGCTGCCATCTTGAGAAAGCTTGGCATACCATGCAAAGTTCTGGAGAGGACAGAGCGTATAGAGCCTGTGGGAGCTGGCATCTCGTTGGCGCCTAATGCTCTCAAGCTCCTTGACCAGCTGGGCCTTTATGACACTATTTTACAGTCTGGTCAGAAACTGAACAAGATTCAAATAACGCGGAACAAGACTTGTTGGAACGTCCTTGACTGGAGCCTTACCGAGAAATGGTTTGGTTATCCAGTGATATCAGCAGAAAGGCATAACTTTCATAACCTTCTGTACAAGGCAGCAGGAGCAGAGCAGACGGTCCTACTCAACTCTAAAGTCAAGAGCATAATTGACAATCCCGAGGAATCCGGCGTTCGTGTCATCCTCGAGGATGGTCAGCAGCTATGCGGGCGCCTGGTCGTTGGTGCGGACGGGATTCGTTCGCTTACCCGCCGAGTCCTCGCTGGCGCCGCTGACGACAAAGCGTCCAACACGATACGATTTACCGGCAGAGTCCACATGTCAGGCATTACATCCCCACTGGAGCATCTAGGACCCGAGGACATCGGCGTAGGGAATTGGTTGCTCTACGATGACTCTATCCTCACAACTTGGCCCTGCCCTGACAACCAGCAGTGGTTTATTGGCGTAAAGGTGCGTAAACTCCTTTATCCTTCAGTATATGCACCAGTATATGCATCAGTGTATGCATCAGTGCTCGCCTGGCATTAGCCTTGCATCGAGGTGTAACTTAAAAGGCTTGGGCTGACGGGGGACTAATGCGGAATTAGAAAGCGGATTCAGCTGCCTCTCGAGATCGGTCAGTGTGGGCTAATACGACACCCGAAATGATCACCGATGTGTATGGGGAGAAGTTTCATCCTTTTGCAGAGAAAGGAAAGTTCAGTGAAAGTAAGCGTTCAGATCTTACAAATTTATCCAGTGTCACTCAGCCTCCGCTCCCTCTCTCCCATAATAACGAGACCCATACTGTAAGCCCTGTAAAACAACGCAAGTTCCTCAGCTAATGTCGATCAAGTTGTCGATCACTCCATCAGGATCCTGGCAAGTAATGTTTTTGAGGAGGTTGAATTTCCCTCCATGTCTAAAGGCCGCGTTGCTCTGTTAGGAGATGGTAAGTGTATTCCGCTTTTCCGAACTCAAATCCATCAGCCCTGCTATATTTCCCCTTTCGAAGGACACAAGCTATTTCTCATCTCCTACTCCCCGGCGATCGGGCTATGCAGTGTTACTGCAAGGCGTTGACAAATTGGTATTAGCTGCCCACAGTATGACTTCCTTCTTCGGCCAAGGCGGATGCCAAGCGATCGAGGACGCTGCAGAACTAGCGAGTCGCCTGCGAGGAACACTTCAATGTTCTGATGTGAAACTTGAGGACATGTCCTACGATGAGATCAGTCAGATGCTGAGCGAGTACTCGCAAAGCCGGCAGAAGAGGGTGCAGGATCTGGCAAGTTTCTCTTCCAATTACGCTCGTCTGCACACAGCCGATCTTCCATTTGGCCGCTTTGTAAGATACATGATCTACCGGTTCGTGCCCGCGTCGGGTTGGATGTGGTATCTTCGGTGGCTCTATGGTTTCCAACCTTCTGTCGATGGGCTCGGAGAGCGAGAGGGGACTGTCTCTTAACGCCCCTTTGTTTGTAGCCGTTTGCCAATCGGTTACGTAAAACATGCGCATGGAAGACACAGGTAAATGATGGGGAAGACATGGTTTGGAATGTGTGCATTGTGTGTGGGTCGTGTAAATGTTGGGCCAGGCAGGCACGTGGCGGGGTAGTAATTTACAGTACGTAGAGTATGTACATACCTAAGTATGTTACAGCATACAACCCTCTCTTATCCAAGTTCAGGTTTCGAAGGTTTTAATCATACACAAAGCTGCCAAGATCTTTTCCCGAGCGCGTATCACTTACCTGCATACTATGTAGTTAGCTTTGTCAAGTATTGCCTGGGTCCCTAGCAAGGAGCAACACTAGAACCCTGCTTAGCAGAGATTGACAGCTCAATCCTTCCATCCCGTTGTGGTATTCTACGAGCCGGTCCGACCCGGATTTGCACTCAGACTCAGTCAAGTCCTGTAGTACCTCTATAGATACCTATATGCAGTTGGTCTCAAGGTGCCGCTACTCAAAGTAGCCATATCATGCGATAAACCTTGGGGAAAACAACAATGAGCGAGTTTAATCAGGCTATATTAATACTCTCCGAGTCGACCATAAAGTGGCACAGCAGAAATACCTATGCATGATCTCCCTTGAAGTTCCAATATCTGCAGTGCACGCTACATACATGCATCGTTTTGTGTTTCGCTGGGTATGAAATCGTGAAGCATATTTTTTTGGTTATCTACCGACCCTACCTAATCTAGGGCGGAATTCGTGGGAACGGAAAGGAGTTGACAGAAAACGTCCGCTGAGAAACCTAGTAGGCAAAAAGTACCTAAGCGGATGGCTTGCTCTTGGCGCTATCAATAGAACCTATGATGTCATCTTACCTAGCTCGCTGTGTGCGCTGTGCCTGACTGCCTACAGCGGTAAGCATCGTCGTGTCTTGTTACACACCAAGGCACCTATGTATTTACTGGTCTAGAAGCCTGTCCTTGATACCTCAACAGGCCGTTTCAGGCATGTGCATATACGCCAAGAGTAGTGCCGGCATGCAGGCCAGCTTGATGGTCAGCACGCTTAGCGAGCAAGCTGTTTGATCCCGTTCTAGTAGATCACTGCCAGCTCTTACCTCCCTTACCAAGCGCCTTTCGAGGTCATCAAATTAATACAGTACTGCGCCCCGGCTGGGGAATGCAGCCCAGTTCTGCCCAGGACTCGATGAAGCAAAAGCGAAATCCCATCATGCATGTGATCGAGATCTGCCATGGCCGTCTCCTTAGACGTACGCCAGTGATGTTATGGCGGATAACCAACGGGTAACGACTACAGTCAAAAGCAACCGTGTGCTCCCAGACTTTGGGATAGAATGGAACAAACTATCGAAGAGAGTATAGCAAGAAAGGTCTTGGACTCTCAGATCACCATGTTGTGTGATTGATTACAGCTAGCGCCATGAATAAGCATCCGTTACGGAAAAGCTGCAGCTTCTGCAGGGCAAGAAAGATCAAGTGCTCTAACGAGACCATCTGCGAAGCTTGCCGGAAGCAAAATGTAGACTGCGTCTACGATTTTGAACCATACCGGCCAAGCGAACCGTCCCATTCCCATTCCCATTCCCACAGCGAGAGTCTACCCAAAATCAACGAGTCCATCACTGTGCAAACGGACGATCGGGTTCCTACAGTTCACCAGCGAAGACGAACCCTGTCGCCCAGCTCCGGCTTGGCAGCTTCTCACGGAGATGGCAGCCCAGAAACTACCCCTCTTTCCGAGCACGTTGGCCCGGAGCTGGAGGCCATGTTCACAGACAACTTCTTGACCGAGAACGACGGACCCAGATCCACCTCATGGCAAAGGAAGATCTCGAGCCTGCACCGATCCGTGGAATCTCTATCTACCGAACTGCCGGGGTCATCGAGATCCGCCGCGGCCCCGCAGAGCTCAAACTATGTGTCAGTCTTCAGTTCCATCACGGAAGACCTCGTCGGATCTGTGATTGGCAAGTTTGGAAACCTAGGATGCCATCAGATCGAAGGAGGCGGGTCTAGGTTCTTCGTTAATGGGCTGAAGCGGGATTCTACGACCTCAATGTTTGATCCTATCGACCCATCAGCCGACCACGATTCAACCATTTTGGCCGATTATGGAAGTCGCAAAATTGCCCAGAAAATAGACGCCTGGTTTTTCAGTCACCCACTCTCACTTCTCATCTCCAAAACACTACTAATTCATGACCTACGTGCCGGCACACATGATGAGGTTCTTCTTGCTGTAATGCTGGCAGACGCCTCTTCATTCATCGGCGACGATACCAATGCCCTACACAGCCAGGAACTCCTTAACCGAGCCACCACAAGACTGCGGAAGCAGGCCCTAGACTTATCTACGACTCCAAAGTCTTTGTCGCCCCAGTCAGCCTCACATAGAGGTGTCTCCACTGCACAAACATTGCTCCTTCTCGGTTGGAATGCTCTCTGTCGTTCCCAGATCCGCCGTGCTACCTGTTACATCCTCCTGGCCACACAGCTTGCAACCAAACTCATAACGCAGAAATGGGCATACAATTCTACTTCGGCGGGGGGCCGCGTCAATGGTATTGAGGTATCGGAGGTTGTCAAGGAGACGATGGCTTATCTTTGGTGTATTAGCTTCACTCTTAGTCTGTGGCTGCAAACACAAGTCCACGAATACCCAAATCTCCCCCACAATCTCCCAGCCTCTGCCTTCTTGCCCATGGAGGCCTCATCTTCCGTTCTGATCAAATTAGATGAGGCGTCCGACAATATTTCTACCCTTCAGCGCCAAAAGGCGGCCCTTACAGATATCTGGCCACTGACGCATATATCAACCGTCATTACCTATATCTTTGCTCTATATCCCAAGGAAGCCCAACTCAGAAAAAGGTCAGACAGTGTGTTCTGGCAAGAGTCCACTCTTCTAGCCCTGCGACGCATCCAGGAGCCTTCCAGTCTTCAGAACCTTGATGCAGTCTGCAGGGAAATTTACAGGGTACTCATGGAGAATGCTGGTTTAGTGGATGGCGAGATCAGCCACACGCCGTCACGGGCACTTGTGATGATGGTCTATCACACGATAGGAATTCATGTTCTCTTTCCTCGTCAGACCCACGAGCAGAACGAGCATGCCGAGAGCTCGGTCCTCATTCCGGAATTGATTGATCGATTCTGTGAATCTGCAGAAGAGATACATAATATTCTTACCACAGTGCACCAGTCATTAGATACAGGAAGCATTCCAATGATATCGTCGCAATTGCACCCTTCCTCACCGGAAATATTCATCCTGGCCCTGGATAGCTGTGCTAGGGCAATATCGACCATTTGCTCCCAGCAGGGACATACCAGGCGGTCTCATGGCTTTGACATCTTCACATATTATAGACCCAAACTCGAGAGTCTTGCGCTACGGTTGTTCGCATTGGCGGACGACCAGTTCTTCTGTTCCAGAGCTTCGCTGCATACGGTGAGGAGGCGCCTCAAGGATATCATAAACAACTTTCGATACCCGCATTCTTCCTCAACTTGGCACCATCGTACGCACAGTGATTCATCCTCTCCGATGTCAGGAAATGCCAATACGCCATCTGACTTAGACTCCATCTCGTGCGTCGCATCAACCGCACCCTCGGCGCCTGGACTATACCCATTGGCAACTAGCATGATGGCTTCTACCCATATCCCAGATGACATTCTTCCTTTCGACCTACCAATAACACAAGCAGCCAGCGAGAACAATGTGGTACTTCTGGGAAGCGAATGGAAAGGCGTTACACAGCCGCAAGCGCCCATTCCACCCCACTCTCATATGTTAAATCAGGTTATGGATACGCCGGACTTGCTTACAGTCGACGTTGGAGAGGAGACCAATTGGCTCCAGGGAGATCAGGTAATGATGGATATCAGCCTTAATGCTGGTACGGAGCTGAACATAGCCGGCATGATGTATTCATAAATTTATGATAAGACATAGCTTTCTAGAAGCCGAGTTGTTTCCTAACAATCCTAATACACGACATATTCCAGCAATAGATCAAAACATGTCTATAATCACGAAGTTGTAGTTTGTCAATCCTCTAAAAATAGTAGAGCACATAAGCCACTCGCTATATACCGAGTAATTATCGGTGTACCCCTGTCCTTTCAAGCTGTCTTGCAGCGCAAGGGATAGAGGATTTGTGCTGAACGGGATTGTTTTCTTACCGTTTCGTCATTATGCATCTATTCGCACCAACGACCACAATTGAGGACCTCCTGATTGGTCTAAATTCTGGCCTTTTATTTGGTAGAAGGATGGCTGCGGCGTTTTCTTGTCCTACCGGCAGCAACCAGCAACACCTTGAGCAAAAAATGTATTTGACAACAAGGCTGTATGTATAGGTGAGATCTTCTTAGGATTCCATGCATGATGCAACAGACTGTTACACGAGAAGACGCGGACAAAGTAGATAGGACTTGAAAAAACTTCAAGGGATTCAGCTCCCATTAAATTCTCATGCACGTGTCAGGCTTGCCGGGAAATAAAAAACGACGAGCTCAGCCTGCACGGCACATCATGTAACAGCCGATTGGGCAAGAGCAGCCACTGACTGCAATCTTAGGTAATCCCCGTCTCTCCGTCTCATATACGTACCTGGAGTGAAGATCACAGGCCACGAATTACGTCAAGGCACATCCAACCAAACAAAGATAGCCAACAAGTAAGCGCGTACATCAATTAACATGGCACAGCTATCAATGAAATACCATAATACTTATAACACATATTTGAGGTGTAGAACTTCCTCGCGCTTCATGCACTTTTCATTAGGCAACTCTCTAGGACTTACACATAAACCTTCTTAAATCAGTTGTTAACATACCTACACATGTTGTGTTTTAAACTAAACAGAAAGAATACGAAAGATAACAACAACATGACTGCAATCCGTAAAGTGCTCATTCCCGAGTTCGGCGATGTAGACGTCCTCAAAGTCGTCGACGACGTCTGCGAGCCCCCGCCAGAGGGACATGTACAGATCGCGACAGAATACTCAGGTTTCTCCGGCGGAGACATCAACATGCGGAAAGGCATCTACCCCTTCATGAAGAAGGCGCCCCTGACGCCGGGCTATTGTCTTGTGGGCAAGATAGTCGCTACGGGTAAAGGCGCAGACAAGTTCCAGCCGGGCGATGTCGTGGCCGTACTGACCAAGTACGATGCTGAGGCGACGCTGGTCAACCAGCCGGAGAAGTACTGCGTCAAAGTGCCCGACGGCGTCGACCACCAGCAGGCGACGGCGCTGCTGTGCGACTGGAACACGGGGTATAGCATGGCGGTGCACACGGCCAAAGTTTCTAAGGGCCAGAAGGTGTTCGTGCACGGCCTCAGCGGCGCCGTGGGTTACGCGCTGATGACGGCTTGCATGATTCAGGGAGCAGAGGTGTACGGGACGGCGAGCGAGAGCAAGCACGCCGAGCTCAAGGCCCGCGGCGCCCACCCTTTCGTGTACACGAACAAGGGCTGGATCCAGGCGATGAAGGATATGGGCGGGGCCGACGCCGTCTTCGACCCCCTCGGCTACGACAGCTACGACGAGAGCTTCTCCATCCTCTCCAAAACCGGCATCCTCGTCGCCTACGGCACCAACAAGCAGTCCCTCAACGGCCAGGAGGGCAACCCGCTCCCCTCGGTGCTGAAGATGCTCGCGCGCGGGCTCAACCCCCTGTCCAGCAAGTCGACGACCTTCTTCGGCGTCTCCCGCGATAGTGCGCACTATATCGAGAATATTACCACGCTCTTGGAGATGGTGAAGACGGGCAAGATTACGGTCCCAATCAAGAATGTCTGGGATATGGAGGACATTCAAGCTGCTCATCGAGAATGGGGGGCTGGAAGTGGCATTGGGTCGTTCTTGATCAAGGTTGCTAAGGACTAAGAACGACGTTGCCAGGTTCAACAACTGATGGGGGCCATCTAAGTGCTCTGCTTTTGGGTTTGGGAGCGCTCTAGATGTATTTCATTGTATATTAGATCATGTGTTCCAGCAGGCGGAAATCGAATTGTGACTTTTTACTTTCCATGAAGCTTTTTCTACAATACTAGTGCCAGAGAATTGCCACGATGTCTTTTGATTCACCATTCGCAGTGCCTCCAGCATGAGGGAGGCTCACATTAAACTAGGTAACGCAATATATGTTAAAGCATAAGACTATTCGATGCGAAAAACGACGCCATCCACGCGACGTAGGCAGTACACAAGGATAGACACGCGACAGACTGTATACGCGCTTCCTAACATATTATCTTAAGCTTGGTACAAGAAGCGAAAACGGGTTTACTGCATGTACACGAACTATAGGCCAAGGTGAGAGAAGATGTTCTCGCTTTTACATTCCTACTCAAGAATAACATAAAACGGCGGTAGTGCATGTGGACAAAATTGATAATAGCAATAACAACTAACTTCAGCAACTCGAAATTCTAACCACATACCCAAGCAGCCGCCCATCGAAAAACACAAATCTAGACCTAGACCCACAGAACGCCACAGCATCATAATGCATGATGTCTAAATATCGTAACAAGCTTTGGATCAGAGGCTTAGAAAGTGTGAATGTTCTGATTCCTTAAATCCAGCACGCCAAGACGGAGCGAGAATAAGCTTTCCTCCAGCTACGGAGCTAGCTACCCTAGCTATGTGTCAAATCCTTACCCGGGTAGAATCCTAGGTTAGGCCCTCGATAGTCCTGTGTAGTATGTCGACAGCTAAGGCTCGGCGGGTAGGGCGCTGACCGATCTACACAGGGCGCGTTATACAAGATGTGTGCCATATCACGTAACGCTCACGTCTCGCGGTAAGATTGGATCGAGATTGTGCTTGCGTGTGGGAGGTAATCACGCCTTGGCTAGTCTAAGGTGTTATGTGTGCGTATCCAATGTCAGAATATACCGTACATTAGTATGAAACACGAAAAACGAAGATCGGATTACGTAAAAGGCCTACTTTAAATAGTAACCAAAACGTGGTTGTCGCAGACCGAACACATGGTTTTTTTTTTGGGTACTACTGTATGAAAATAAGATAAAAAGTATGGGTCCTCCCCTCCGCCACGTGCATCGTGGTGGATTCGATACACCTTTTTCCAAACCTCCGTTGCATAGCGGCGATGGCTTTTTAACGGGCTCCGTCCAAACCATTCCGCCCCGCCCTAACCTCCCATACGCGCGAATACCTTATCCCAGTACAGTACCATCAACTCAGGGACTTCAGTCAGTCAGGGACGCCTCTCGCCGTTGTTTACCTAATTTGTTGTTCCCCAGGCGCCAGTCAGTCAGGTCCCAGGAACAGAATGTCCCATGCAGTGCAACCCATGCACATGGCAAATACTGACAATTCGGGATGAGGGCAGTGACGGCATAGGCTGAAACGGAAGATGAGCAAATGAGCGACAGAATGCACGAGCAGACGAGAGGAAGAGAATTTCATAAAGAACACTGTCATACTACGTCATTGAGTTCAACAAGCGAGAGAGAAGTAATGAGAGTTGTATAGGATAACATCAACAACTTAGTAGAAGGAGGTCAATTGGGTATTAAAACTGGCATGTTCCTATCAACAGCACGAAGAAAGGAGAGTTTTTGCTTCAACTTATTGTAACTCTAGAAACAGATCATACAGACTATTGCAATTGTATCATTACCTCCTTACTCAAACAAAGTAGCACAAAATTGTATTCCTCTCAGGAAACATACCCGATCTCATCGACTAGTTGTATTTTACTTACCTCTCTCACGGCCTATATCTAACTTGCTATACAAAGTTGGCCTCATCATCTCACCACCTGGCAATTTACCTACTTACTCATTGCCATCATACAACAAGGTTTTCACCCAAGAGCCGAGCACATATTCACACACCAAAAGCATAGATCCTCTACCCATCTCGATAGAAAGGCTCACCTCACTTACCCTGCACAGATGCACATTGGTTAAACCCAACATAACATCGAGCTGCCCCTAGATCCTTCAACCCCTTCGATATTAAGAACTCACCGAATTCCCCCCTCTCAAGAATCCTCCAAAAATGGCGGCTCAGGCAACCGTTCAACCAACTCAAGGGAATGATCCCGCGGCCATCGTCGGTCTCGCCTGCAGAGTCCCTGGAGCCAACAACCCGAGCCAGCTCTGGGAGTCTCTGGTGCAGAAGCGCGATGTTCGCAGGAAGATGCCTGAGGATCGCTTTAATGTCGATAACTTCTTCCACTCGGAGAGTACCAACAAAGGCACCGTAAGTCCAATTTCTCTCACTTTCTTCCCTTGTCGAACGTGGGACTAGAGCAAAACTGACTTACACGTGTGTAAACAAAAAGACAAATGCCCGCTACGGCTACTTCTTAGACCACGACATCCGTAGCTTCGACGCCACCTTCTTCGGTATATCCGGAAAGGAGGCCGAGGCGATGGACCCGCAGCAGCGGCTGTTGTTAGAGGTCGTCTACGAGGCTCTGGAGAACGCCGGCATCACGCTCGACGAGATCAGCGGGTCCCTGACCTCGGTGTACTGCGGCTCCTTCACCAACGACTACAACTCCATGCTGACGAAGGACCTGGAGTCGTACCCCAAGTACATGGTCACGGGCACGGGCAACGCCATCCTGTCGAACCGCATCTCGTACTTTTATAACCTGCACGGCCCCAGCGTCACCATAGACACGGCCTGCTCGTCGTCGCTGGTCTCGTTCCACCTCGCCAACAAGTCCCTGCTCGATGGCGAGGCCGACATTTCAATTGTGGTTGGCTCGGCACTGCATTTTGATCCGAATATCTTCGTCACGATGACGGATCTGGGCATGTTGTCGACCGATGGCCGCTGCCGCACGTTTGACGCTGGCGGTAGCGGGTACGTGCGTGGTGAGGGTATCTGCGCCGCCGTCCTCAAGCGCCAGAGCGCCGCCGAACGCGACGGCGATCGGATCCGCGCCATTATTCGTGCGACCGGATCAAATCACGACGGGCGGAAGCAAGGGATTACGCTCCCTAACTCGTCAGCGCAAGAGGCTCTCATTCGCTCCACGTATCGCAATGTTGGCCTCGATCCTGACGATACTCAGTATTTCGAGGCCCACGGTACGGGAACGCAGGCTGGCGATCCGAGCGAGACGCGCGCTATAGGCGCTGTATTCTCTTCTAGGAAATCGCCCCTGTTCGTCGGAGTAAGTATTCTCCCTCTCAAAGACTACAACATGAAGACCAAAAAAAAAAAGAAAAAAAGGATAGAATGACTAATGAATGATTGAATAGAGCGTCAAGACGAACATCGGCCACCTGGAGGGTGCATCCGGTCTCGCCGGCATCATCAAGACGACGTTCGCGCTGGAGAAAGGCAAGATCCCTCCAAACATGCACTTCGAGACACCCAACCCCAACATCGACTTCGAGGGCTGGAAGCTCGAAGTGCCTCAGAAGCTGATCGACTGGAAGCGCCCCGGCGGAAACGGCGTGCGTCGTGCGAGCATCAACTCCTTCGGATATGGTGGTACCAACGCGCACGTGATCCTCGAGGAGTATCGCACGCCTCGTCGCAGTCTGGTCGACGGCGCGCCCGTCGGCATCATAGCCAATGGCGTCCATGCCCGGCCGCATCTCCTCCCCTTAACGTCCCACTCGTCTAAGGCCGGAGAGCTTCTCGAGGGCACCCTTTCAAACTATCTGAAGAAGAAGGAAGAGAAAGGCGATATCTTCGAGATCGCCGATCTGGCTCTGTCGCTTTCTGTCAGGCGCGATATGCACCCGCACCGCTCGTTCCTCGTAGCGAACGGTGTAGCCGATACCATCGATGGTTTGCAGAAGCCCCGACCATCTGCTCCCTGGACCGTCGCGAAGAAGTCCAAGCCCAGGCTTGGATTCGTGTTCACGGGCCAGGGCGCGCAGTGGTACGCAAGTAAGTACAGCCTTCCTCCATTCTGCACCCTCATTTATAAGTAACTAATGGGTTTGCGATAGTGGGGAGACAATTGATTCAAGAAAGCCCAATTTTCCGACAGACGCTGCAGCGTTGCGACGCAGCCCTGCAATCATTGCCAGATGCGCCCGAATGGAGCATTATCGACGAGCTGCGGCTTTCGGAATCAGACAGCCATCTAGGCGAGACCCTGTACTCGCAGACCATTTGCACCGCGCTACAGCTCGCTATCGTTGATCTCATTAGGACATGGGGTATCACCCCTTCTGCTGTCGTCGGGCACTCTTCGGGAGAAATGGGCGCGGCCTATGCCTCGGGCATCCTCTCATTCGATAACGCCATGATAGCGGCATATTATCGAGGCAGATACATGTCCGCCTCGAAGGACGATGATTCTAGTGTCCCTGGCGCGATGATGGCTGTCGGAATGACCGAAGCAAAAGCTCTCGAAGAGCTCAAGCCTTACACCGGCCGCGTTACTGTCGCAGCTGTCAATAGCCCTGGTCTTTTAACCCTTTCCGGTGATGAAGATGCCATCGACGAGCTCCAGAAGGCCCTGTCGGAGAGGAAGGTCTTCGCCCGAAAACTCAAGGTCAAGCAGGCCTTCCACTCGCATCACATGTTTCCACTTGCGCCTGCGTATGAGTCTGCCCTTCGATCATGCAAGACCTTCGTCCCTCAACCACCTACTTGCCGCATGTTCTCCAGTGTCACATCCAGAGTAGCGGACTACCATGAGATGGATGCCAGCTACTGGGCCACTAACATGACCCACGCCGTCCGCTTCTCCGATGCTCTAACCGGAATTCTTCTCGACGATCGCGACGAGCAAGCTGTTGATATACTCGTGGAGATTGGTCCTCACCCCGCTCTCAAGGGTCCTAGCAAAGAAACCGCTCAATCTCTCAAGTTAAGCGTAGACTACGTCGCTTCACTCCAGCGAGGATCGCCCGACTTTGAATGTCTCTTACAAATGGCCGGGCAGCTATTCTCTCTCGGGTATCCCGTCGATATCAGCGCCGCAAATGCCAACATCAGCCTAGACAAAGATGATGAGGTCGCTAAGACGCAGACGGGATGCTTGTTAGAGGATCTGCCGACGTACACGTGGGATCACTCGCAGTACTGGTCCGAAACCCGATTCATCAGGGAGCACAGACTGCGCCGTTTCAGGCATTCCGTCCTGGGCCATATCATCCCCGGCTCCATCGAGAAGCATCCAAGGTTCCGGAACTATCTGCGTTTGAGTGAGATACCCTGGCTCTCCGACCACGTAGTGGACGGGCAGGTGGTGTTCCCTGCAGCAGGATACATATCCATGGCAATTGAGGCGATGATATGTCTTCAAGACTCTGCTGAGATGAAGTCGATTTCGCTGAAGGATGTAGTTGTCAAGGCTCCTTTAATCATCCCCGACAGCGATGACGGGGTCGAAGTCTTGCTTGAGCTGCGCCCCGTCACTGTATCGGCAAAGAGCAAGTCCGACGTCTGGTATGAGTTCTCTGTCTTCTCCTATGATGCGTCGGGTAAATGCTCAAGCCACTGTCACGGCACAGTCTCAGTTGCGAGTGGTTCTCCCTTGCCTGTAAGGGCGACGGTGCAGAGTCAGAGTATTGAAAACATTCGGAAGACAACTGATAACTCGACCTCTGCAACAACTTTCTACCACCACCTGGGCAGAATTGGACTTGAGTATGGAAAAAAGTTCAGACTGCTGTCCGGCAGTGTAGACAGCGGGCCTGGATTTGCTGTATCTTCGCTCTTATTTAACCCGCAAGTGGTACAGCTCGAGAAGGCGGATACTACGGCTGTTCATCCAAGCCTACTGGACGCCTGCTTCCATGTGGTCTTCAGCGCCATTGAATCGTGCCTTGGAAGAGGTCTTGACGAGCCTTATGTCCCCTCATTTATCCGCTCTCTCAAGTTCTCCGGGCTGTTCGCCGCAGATAAGTCCACAGATGAGAAACAATTCGAGGTCTATTCTAGGACTAAGGTGCCGTCGCCCCGCCTGGCCATCAGCGATATGTCTCTTCAAGGCACCGGAGGCAACATGATGGAAATTGAAGGGCTGGAGGTCACGGCACTGGGCCGCGAACTTCCCGAGAATAACGGGCCTCGTACCCTGTTCTACAAGATGAGATGGCTGCCGTACTTCGACTTCCTATCGAGTTCCCAGGAGAACCACAACAGGGACCTCTCTGACGTTGTCGACATATTCGCGCACCAGTATCCTAATAGCAGGATTCTCCAATTGGCTTCCAGTGTGGAGAAGGTCGAGCAAGCCATCCGGCATTTGGGTGCTTATCAAGGTCAACGACGACGATTCAAGCGCTTGGACGTCTACAACTCCTTGGGCGATAGCTCACTAGATGAGAAGCTTCGCAGCTTGGAAGAACGATCGAACGGACTTATCCGTGTCTCCTCCGAGCCTGAGGAGAATGCCTACGACCTCGTCATCATGACCGAGAATTATCATTTCAACTTCGCCCCGTACTTGCGTGAGAAGGGAAGCGTGATCACGGACGGCAATGTTGAACCGGTTCTCACACCAGCATTTGAGGAACTATTCACTGCCCCGAATCTCAGCGCCTTCCATAAGAAATCAAGTGAACCTGCGTATGAGGGCTCGCTCATGGTCGTCATGCCGAGTCGCGCTTCGGAGAGGGCCCAAACTATCCTTGATAGCCTCAAAGAGAGTTGGCAAGGGACCGTGAATACAACCACGATTCAGCGGGCCGTTGCAGACGTGAAGAAGACCGATACTACAACGCCTCTTGTAGTGCTCTCTACAATTGAGGAGGAGCCTAAGAGCGCACCGGCATTCAGCTCCATCAGAGATTTGCTGACGAAGACGAAGAGACCTGTGCTATGGGCTCTAGAGGGCGCCACTACGGATTCGTCAAGACCCAGCCAGAGCATCCTCTTGGGTCTCATCAGAACCGCCAAGAGTGAAAACGAGCAGCTGGATGTGTCGACTCTTGATTTCGGAGAGAGTTCGACGGCTGAAAACATTGCCAAGACTATCGCTCGGTTCCTCCAATCCGACGTGGACGAGGACGAACTGGCTGAGCGGGATGGATGCATCTACATTCCCAAGGTTGAAGCAGATGACACTCGGAATATGAAGCTCCATAACGGACCTGGTCAAGATCCCGTGCTTGAGCCTTTCGGCGAGCGCAGGCCTCTCCAGCTGACGATTGGCAAACCCGGTTTGCTGGAGACCTTGCACTTCCAAGAAGACGAGGAAATCCTGACGGAATCCCTCAAGCCCGACGAGATTGAGATTGAGGTCCGGGCCTCGGCAATCAACTTCCGTGACATTGCCGTATCTATGGGCATAATTGATGACTACAAGCTAGGTGATGAATGCGCTGGTCTAGTCACCGCCGTGGGCAGCGACGTTGACGGTTTTTCTGTCGGCGATCACGTCGTCGCCTGGAGACCTGGCCAAGGAGCTCATCGCGCTCTAGCACGGAACCCGGCGAGTCTCTGCTACAAGCTACAAGGAACTATGTCTTTCACCGATGCTGCCTCCTTGCCCCTCATTCTCACAACGGCCTACTATGCACTCGTTGATGTAGCCAGGCTGCAGGCCGGCGAAACAGTCTTGATCCACTCGGCAGCCGGAGGTGTCGGCCAGATGGCTGTTCAGATTGCCCAACGGATAGGCGCCAGAGTGTTCGTTACTGTTGGATCGCCATCTAAGCGAGAACTTCTGCAGCAGAAGTACGGCATAACCGAAGAGCAGATGTTCAATTCTCGCGATGATTCATTCGTCGAGGGCATTATGCAGGCGACAAACCAGAAAGGTGTCGATGTTGTCCTCAACAGCTTAGCAGGGCCACTTCTTCATGCCTCCTGGGCATGCGTCAATGCTTTCGGCCGATTCATCGAGATAGGCAAGCGAGATATTCATGAGAGCACCAAGATCAGCATGGAACCCTTCCGAAAGAACGTTACATTCGCTTCCGTCGATTTGATCACCATGTTTGAGAAGAATAAGGCGCTAGGTGCTCGTGTCTTCCAGGAATGCTGCCGAATGGTACACGATGGCGAGATCCAACTTCCAGCTACCATCTTGGAACTATCCTATGCAGAGGCGCTTAAGGGCTTCCGCATGCTTCAGATGGGCAAGCACGTCGGCAAAGTGGTACTCAAGCCGAACAAAGATGACCTCGTACCAGTCCTCCCGGGGAAGTTCAGAAACACTCAGCTTTTTGACCCCTCGAAACGCTACCTGTTGGTCGGTGGCCTCGGAGGTATTGGCCGCCTCCTCAGCCAATGGATGGTACGAAAGGGTGCCAGGAAGTTGATTTTCTTATCTCGATCCGGTGCCGACAAGCAAGAAGCCAAGGACACCGTAGCTTGGTTGGAAGAACGCAACATCGAAGTGGACATCCATCGTGGAGATGTGTCCAAGCTTTCCGACGTCAAGCGCTGTGTCCAGAATATTGGCCCAGAGCTTCGAGGAATATTCCATGCTGCCATGGTTCTACAAGACACGGCGTTAGATACGATGACTTATCACCAATTCTCTCGCTGTCTGCAACCAAAAGTTGATGGCGCTGAGAACTTACACAGGGCCACTGCCGGTGTGGTAGACCTTGACTTCTTCATTAGCTTTTCGTCCGTCGCTTCAGTCCTTGGATCGAAAGGATTGGCCAACTATTCAGCCGCTAATGCATTCTTGGATGCCCTCATGCGGCGACGTCGAGAGCAAGGTCTCTGCGGAACTTCAATCAGTGTCGGCGCTGTGTCCGGCGTAGGTGTTGTCGCCGAAAATGCCAATATCCAGAAGGCGATGGAGCGCCTAGGACAGGACTTCATCAGCGAGCAAGAACTGCAGTATCATCTCGAGGAAGCCGTGAAATCCGATTCGTCGATCAAAACAGCCCAGGGTGTCGACGAGCATCATATCATCACTGGCGTGGGGTTGGTGAAGCCCGATGTCTATTGGGCCTCGAAGCCACTGTTTAGAAACTTGTACGCGAATCATGACTTCGGCAGTAATGAGGATTCGACCAAGGTGTCTCTGATGAGCTCGCTAGGAGAAGAGTCAGATCCTCAGCGAAAGACCGAGATCTTACTTGATGCCTTCATCGAGAAGATTGCCCAGATTCTTGCGACACCAAGGGATGCCATCTTGCCAGGCAACACTCTTTCTGCCTACGGATTGGATTCGATCGTAGCAGTTGAGTTCAGGAAGTGGTTCAGGAAAGAAGTGCAAGTCGATATTGCGCTCTTCGATATTCTTGGCGCACAATCGATCCAAGGACTGATTGAAAAGGTTGTCAAGATGATTCCAGAGGCCAGCCAGCCAGCGTCGCAGAACACGGCTAAGAAACCAGAACAAGAGTCTCCTGACCAGGGCTCGGAGGTCAATGAGGATGATCCTACATCAGAAGGCCTGGAGGAGATCCCTCGACAACCTGACGCGGAGGTGATTCCACTTTCAAGCTACCAATCACGACTATGGTTTCTTCACAGTTTCCTCCCTGACAAGTCGACTCTGAACCTCCCCATAGTCATGAGAATAAACGGAACACCAGACCGAGACAGCCTTCGACAGACTATTCAAGAACTAGTCATGAGAAACCCGGCATTCCGTACAGCATACTTCGAAGGAGACGACTACACTCAACAGCTACCTGTCGAAGATTTTGAGGTCGATCTTCCTATGAGAGACCTATCATCGTCCGAAGATCCCGAGGCAGCTCTCCAAGAATACGTGTCTGATGTGAAGTCAACAGAGCTCAATATCGAAGAAGGCGAGGTGATTCATTGGTCATTGGCGAAATTGTCTGACGATTCATTCGCTTTTGTCTGGATTATGCATCACATTTCGACTGATCGAGGTAACATGAAATCGGTCATGAGCCAGCTAAGCAACCTGTACGACGCCATTCGAGGAAACAAAGATTTGGCGACTGTCCAAGCACCGAAATTGAGCTACGCCGATTTCACCCTGTGGCACAATGAGTACCTAAAGAGCGCGAACATGCAGAAGCACCTCCAATGGTGGCAGTCGAACCTGTCTGGTATTCCGGAGTCGTCTGAACTATTGCCTTTCGCCAAGTCGGAGCGACCCGCACAAGGTGACCCGGACAGAGCCATTGTCAGAACCAGCTTAGAATCCAAGCTCTTCTCGCGAATGAAGCGACTAATATCGCAGACGAATGGCACGCCGTATCACTTCATCCTTGCAGCTTTCCGAGCATTCATGCATCGCTACACCCAAGACGATGACCTAGTGGTGCTAGCAGTAGATGGCAATAGGCCGCATCCCGATGCCGAGGACATTGCTGGTTTCTTCGTCAACATGTGCCCCATACGGTGCCAAGACGACTGCGAGACGACATTCGAAAGCTTTTTGGGCACTGTTAGAGACAGGGCCATTGAGGCTATGTCGCATAGCGCGATTCCTTTTGATGTCATCGTTGACCTTATGAAGGTGAAAAAGACATCAAGCTATTCACCAATTGGACAGGTTGCTGTCAACTACCAAATCCATGGACCAGCGCCTCGTTATGAGACCAAGGACTTCGTCATTGAGCAAATCGACATGGAAGACATACCTACCTCTTGCGACTTGAGCCTCGAAGCACTAGAAACCGCCGAAGGTGGTTTGAATCTCAGACTCGAGTACGCCACATCGCTCTACAGTTCCGACAACATGAATCGCTTCCTCGATAACTTCTTGACCTTCCTTAGCAGCTGCATCAAGGACCACCGACAGCCCATCAGAGAAATTGAAATCTGTGGTCCACAGGAGCTTGCTCTGCTCGAGAGTCGGTACTGGAACCACTGGTATAAGGCACCAGAGTGGGGCGAGTCAACTGTCATCGACAGGATCGCCGAGGTGTCAAGACAGCAACCAAATAAGATCGCGGTTCAAACCTCGAACGGACAAAGTGTGCCATACGGAGAGCTCGTGGCGAGCTCGAAATACATCGCCGCGTCGCTTCAGCAAGCCGGTATCAAGAGAGGCGACCGCGTGGGCATCCTTGCTTACCCTGGCATTGGAGCTATTACTGGCATTCTTGGAACCATACTCTCGGGTGCTTGCTACATGGCCCTAGATGTCGACTTCGCCAAGGATCGTCTCTCATTCATGATTGATGATGCTGCATCGAAAGTGCTGCTTGTCGGGCCGGGTGCTGAGTCGCTAGCCAAAGAATTGGTTAGCAAGTCCAAGAGAGATATCACCATTATTGGGGTCACGGATGCTGTCAAGCAACGCCGGCTACCCAAGAACTTGCCGGCCAGGGAGGGCAACGATCCCTTCTATATGATATATACATCCGTAAGTAGCAGGTGACCTTGACTCATTGTAATCTGACAACTAACGAGCACCTTGCAGGGAAGCACTGGTGCCCCGAAGGGAGTGACACTCACCGAATCTAACACACTGCATATGCTGTGCAGTTTGTACGACGACTACGGCTTCTCGAATAAAGATTGCTTCCTACAGCAATCTTCCATGTCGTTTGATCTTTCCATCGTCCAAATCTTCTCGGCCTTGACATCAGGCGCCAAAATTGCCATTGCATCATGGGAGACGCGCAAGGATCCCAGTGCACTCGCCGAGTTCATGGCCAAGGAGCAAGTTTCGGTGACATACTTCACACCAACGCAGTTCTCACTTCTCATGGAGACCAACTCAGAGGCGCTGAAGAGATGCTCTAACTATAGAGTAGCCTTCTTTGCTGGCGAACGGCTACCGGTGCGAGTGGCTAAGGCCTTCCATGATCTGAAGACCCCCGCTGCTCTCTACAACACGTGGTCACCCAGCGAGGTCGTGGTACAGACGACAATTGCCAAGATCGATTATCCCACAGACGAAGACACCAGCCTTCCGATTGGGCACCCGTTGAACAATTGCCGTCACTACATCCTGGATGCAAAACGCCATCCCGTGCCTCTAGGTCACGTCGGCGAGATATATGTAGGCGGGGCTCAAGTCGGTGCTGGCTATCTTAACAGGCCAGAGCACAATCTCAAGTCATTCTTCGACAACCCGTTCTGCTCCCAAGAAGACCGAGACCGCGGTTGGACTCGGATTTTCAAGACAGGCGACAGAGGCAGTTTCCGGGAGGATGGTCAGCTAGACTTCCATGGAAGAATAGCAGGGGATAAGCAGATCAAGTTACGTGGATTCCGTGTTGATCTGGGCGAGGTCGAGAATAGAATCTATGAGGAAGTCAACGACAAGGTAACGCCTGGACTCGTTGATATCTCGGTTGTTCCCAGAGAGAGAGAAAACGAATCCGACGATGTCCAGCTCGTTGCTTTCCAGGTTCCAAAGAGGGAATTGGACGAACAGCAACAAGTCGAGTTTGTCACAGCAGCTAGTGAAGCCATTGCTCCGCATCTCAACGATTACATGCGTCCGGATGGCTACCAATTCCTTGACGAACTTCCTACCACGATTGGCGGTAAAGTGGACAGGCAAAACCTGCTACACAGAGAACTCGACCTTGTTCAACCTTCTTCCGAACCCAGCGAGCAGCCCATTTCCGAGACTAAGTCTGAAGAGGACTCTGAGGATGGAACGAGCGACCTGGAGAGAGATATACTGAAGATTTTCCGAGGCATACTGGGAGCTGGTCGGTATACATCATTGACCGACAACTTCTTCGATAAGGGTGGCAGCAGTATCCTTCTGGTACGCTTGCAAAGCAAGATCCGCAAGCAATTCAAGGCTGCACCCGCGCTCACCGAGCTGATGAAAGAGCCAACCGCTTCGGCAGTGGTCTCGTTCATAGACAGTAATGTTACCAATCACGATTCAGGCTACTCAGACTCAGGCGAAGTTGTGCTCTCTTGGGCAGAAGAGACGAAGCTCCCACAGGGAAGCAGCTACCGGCCACAGCACGGAGCCACTCGAGTCAATCGTGCTGAGGTGTGTGGAATATTGATAACGGGCCCCGAATCCAACATCGGAACGCATCTCCTTGGTACCCTCCTTCAGAGCAACCGGGAAGCTCGGATCTATCTTCTCGGTGGCAATGAGTCGGTTGATATCGACAGCGTTATTGGTGCCCTCGCCAAACGTGGGTTCATCAATACTGATCTTACCGCCGACGAGGTGTGGAGACGCATAGAGATAGTGGATGGCACCCTGAACGAGCCTAGGTTTGGCATGAGCAAGTCCGACTTCCGGGCACTTGGCGAGGCTGTTGAGTCAATCTATCACCTTGCTAGTGAAGTCTCGCTCCTGAAGACATACTCCCTCCTCAAGCCGGCAAATGTTTCTCCTGTGTTGGACCTTCTCAGACTTGCCAGGACCGGCGATCATCTGTCAGAGATCCATTATCTGTCAACCTGGAGTGTGCCGCATCTACAGACATGGAAAGGCTCAAGCCGAAGCAAAGCAGACGTGTCTACGGCGGAAGAGGAAATGACACACTTCCAGCCGCCAGCAACGGATGACCTGGGTTACTTCAAGACACGTTGGGTGACCGAGAGTCTGCTTACTGAGGCCGCTTCACGCGGGTTCCCAGTGACGATTACGCGTGCGTCGGCCGTTACTTCTTCCACTTCGGCTCAGAACTCATCGAAGGACGTGCATCTCGATGAGTTTACTCTTGGCATCGTGATGGATATGATAGAGAAGGCAGTTGTACCCCAGCTCGGATCAGCCAGTCTGCCTCCATTCTCTATTGATTTTATACCTATCGAGTACCTCGTCTCAGCTCTCGTGGCGTTGACAACGCACAAGCATCGTGACGCGGAGGACAACCCTACCAACGCGCAGAAGAAGCCTGAAATCTATCACATTGGCAACCCAGAACCGCTAGAGCTGTTGAATCTACCCAGCATTGTCAAGGAGATTCGACCAGAGATTGAAAAAGTACCTGAAGTAAGCCTCGAGGACTGGTTGAACGCGGTCGGAAAAGCAACTGGAGACGAACAGACGGATGCAGCTGGCAAGGTCATCAGCACAGTTCTCAAAGAATATTTCCCCCGTGGACATGTCATGTTCTCTCTAGAAAGAGAGAAGACCTCAAAGATTTTGAGTGCGTTGGCACCCGAGTTAGACCAGAAGTGTCCAGCTGTGAATGCCGAGCTTTTAGGTCAGCTATGGCAGCAGATGAAAAAGATATGATCGGATGCGAGTTGAAGGGTTTAATAATAAATGGATTGGAATAGTGCGCTTGAGTCCGACGCGTTTCGGTCTCATAGACAGTGCCTTGGCGATTGGGAGGGCTTGAGGCCCTGAGATTAGAGTCACCTGCCTAGTCTTAATTTTGGGACAACTAGATGTTGTACCTATCAGAGTTACTTTGTAATAGTTTTGTATGTATTTGCAATAGTCGTATAGATCTGTTTCTAAAAGTCTCACTACGCTTTCAGCATAGAATTATCGTGAAGACCTTAACTTCGCAGCGTCTGTTCCACCTTCAAGTAGGCGGGCGCTAGAGAAATACATAGCGCCGGCTGATCAAGTGGCCTATCGGGCCGCCACCATTACCACCAGCCAGCAATCATCACGTGCACTCCAACGAGAACACCCGTAGACGTCTTACCGGCTATGAAGAAAGAGCAGAATGTCTACAAGAATATCAAATGCGTCTCTAGGTCAGTTGATATAATTCTAGCTGCCGTTTTTAGGGCACCTAATATAATCACTGGTGATCATCCAGTTTATTCTTGTGATGCCTACATAACACGTACTTGCGTCTCCAATGCTTGGCCCCTTTGCCTTCTCTCCGTTGGCCACAAATGACCCGGCAGCGCCGTGGCAATGCTAGAAAGAGGCGTGACATGAGTAAATAACAAGCGTATAGTAGGTAATATTAGCCAAAATATCCAATTCTCACAACATTCTCGACAGGTAGTTTACTGCCAGCAGTCCATGAACATCATAGGAGCAGGCCATGAACAGGATATCAAACCCTAGAGTCTTATTATGGCCCGAAGTGGTATCGCATCCTCGCACACACTCACAATTTATCAGCAAAATTATCCATTTCCAGCTCCGGCTCACGCGCCCGTCTTGCAGCGCACTCGCCAACGCACTTCTGGCACAGTGAGTAGGGGCAATAAGGACACTTGAAAGCCATTATCCCCCTTTTCTGGCGGCGAGCATCGCAGTTGATCTTCCTCTGATGCCTAACCGTCTCGCAAAACGACGAATGCATGCACATCTGAGTCTCCCTCCATCTCTTTTCCTGCAATCCCGCCTCTTTCTCACGGGATTCTTTGCGTGCTTTCTCGGCATCGATCTGTTCGTCCTGCCGCCGCTGTACCGCTGCTTCTGCTTCACTTCGCCTGCGCTCTTCCTTTTTCACATGCTCCCGTATCTTCAGTTCTTTCTCCATAGTTTCCTTTAGTCTCCGCTCTGTTACCTTCTACCAGGCTTCTGTAGGCCGTGCTATCCTGTTTAGTATGCCGAAGTATCTCTTCCAGTTTTGGTCTACATCTTCAGTTTTGCCTCCGTAAACATAGGTGTGAATTTCGTCATACGCCCGGCACTGCTCCTCGTCAGCTAGAACCTCGTGAGCGATTTGGCTCTGACAGATGGGGTTAGTTTACTAATTATAGGGCGTTACAAGTTCCGAAGCAGTGCTCGAGGTGTAGTTGCTTACCATTGCGAATCATTTAAGGGCTTCTTCCTTGTTGTGAAGGTTCCTATCTGGATGGTGTTTCCTTGTCATTTTCAGGAAAGCAGCGGTGATCTGTGCGGTAGATGCATTTTTCTTGACTTTTAGCACCTTGCAGCAGTCCATGTTGGAGTAATCGTATCGTTTGGCAAGATGGTGTTGTCTGCTGTGCGTGCTTGCACAGTATAATAGCCCACTATAGGTTTAGGATCTAATGTGTTGAGTTTGGCAACAGTGTTACTCGAGTTATTAAGTAAGGAAGCGAGAAGAAGTCTAGCCCTAAGTCATCAGTGAACGGCATAAAGGAGTAAAACACCAATAGTACTTACGGGGAAAATATGACTGTAATCCTATATAGTGTTCTAGCAACTACCTAGCTATCATACAAGAAGCCTAAGTAAGGTATGAGTAGATTATAGTGCACCTGGCTCGGCAGTGTTCTAGACAGCGTTTAAGTCTTTGTGCAGTATTTATTCAACTAGATAGCTCTATCGTCGTTTCCGTAGGTCTATCTTTCTTTTGTAACTGGCTTAGATTTCTGCGCTTCCTAAGACACAGTCCTAAGGTCTGTATGAAACAATGTGTGTGTGTAATGGAGGCAAAAAGGCATAAGAAGCTAAGACACATAAGATCAGTGCAGCATGCATAAGAACTTTAAACAAAAGGTAGAGAACGTGACAATACGCAGATATCAAGCCATTAGTACAGAACAACCGATTCAAAAGCAATAGATATCGAACATGAGAAGAAAAAAAAGGGGTGAAGGAAAAACAGCAACCAAAAAAAAGTGGGCATTGCCTGGTCGAGGGCTTGAACAACCGCCCTATCCCCTTCCTTTGCAGGGCATCCGTCTTATAGTTGCGTTGTGCGACCTCTGCAGGAGAGAGGATAACTTCGGACTTATAGTTGCCGGTACGGGATACATTCAAGCCCTCAACCCACTCGACCATTGAAAGCCAATACCTTAATACTTAACCATGTATTTACTTCAGTATATGTTTCAAGGGGCATATTCCTGAGCATATAGACCTCAATGGAAAGGCATGGGAAGGTACAAAGGTACCTACATTTAAAGTACCTAGGTAAGTAGTTAAACGGCCACAACTTCAATAGCCCTTTGACCCCTGTCAAAGGATGTTTATGCTGTTTCCTATCCCATTAGATGTGCCTCAGGTACACGTATCATACCGTTCCAATACATTGATGGGGATATATTGGACTCTGATATCGAGTGAAAGCCTATCCCCTTTAAGATTTGAGAACCGAAGCACTTTCAATAAAATAGAACAGGAGCAGTCAGTCTCACCTTCTGATAGCAAATGACCGAACATCAAAACCACAGCTACTGAATTCGTAGTGCTCATAATCCGGAAAAACTATTGAAACCTACCGGTACCAGCTACAATCGAAGCGTTACGGCAACACAGAAAATATACTTAGGCATGGCAAGGGGGAGGATAGTCATTCCAGACAAGAAACTCTCTATGTGTGCAGGATGGTATAAGAAATATTATATGGCATCAGCTCGGATTGTCTTGCTCTACACTCCAATAGCAGGCTACGGTGCCTTGCCTGGCTGCTACCCGTTAGCTTCTACAACCGTCGTCTCATTGTGCCAACACAATATTAAAACTGATCCGCTAGTGGTATCCTACGTGCCTAGTTCGACATAATTCGGCCAAGGAACCCTCGCGAGTATCAGACATTGGCATCTTTTATTACAGATCGTTAAAGGTGTAAAATTGTTCTCGAACAGTCATATAATGGGCGGATGCACGTGTGCTTGAAGGCTAACAACAATATCTGTACAAACGCTACCCGGCCGTTGAAGTATGCAAAAATACTAAAAGAATATAGTTTCTATTTTGGTGACGTTTCATCTGCTGATGTCCTCTGAGTACCGTCATCGACTGTATTCTCTGTGTTTGTCTCTTTGTTGTCATTATTCGTTTCTTTGGGGGTTTCTTCGGCTGTGCTCTTCACGGGGATCTGCGCTGACTTTTTGGATTTGATGACGGCGAGCAAATGATCGCCAACATCCCCGAAGCCTTCGATTTTGCCGAGCCGGGCAATCAGATAATTGGCATCAGACTCCATCCTATTTATTTCACCGTTAGCGACATTCTGGTGAGCTAGTTGCTTTTCGTTTGATCCTCATTTGACTCACCGGCGTATGGATGTTTCATTCTTTGCTTCCAGGGCGTCCAGGGCATCCCCAAACTGGCTCCTGTAGCTTTGAAAGACAGGGCCCATGATCATCTGCACTGTACCTTCCGGCAAGTGTTTTGTGAGAACGCGATGTAATGTCACCGTTTCTTTGACAAGTGTTTCCATGTACACGTTCACGTTCGTATCGCTTTCCCGATCCCAGGCTATATCCTTGAGAGCCTTGGCATGTAGGGAAGCCCGACCACTCATGATCTCAACAAGCTTGTCGTATATGTTATGTTGGTGTTCCTGGAACAGGCGCTTAACCCTGTCGAAGTCACCCATAAGATTAGCGACATTAGCATTGTTAATGTTGGCTCCAGACCCAGCGTGCCGTCGTACGAACTCGCGCACGTGTGGAATGACTGCTGATATGAACGCCAATGCCTGGGCAGCAAGGGCGAGATGTCTGGTTGTAATGTTTTTGAGGCCGGCCGATCGCGTGGCACCAGCGCCTAGGATGAGTTGAGTACATCGCGAATTGAAAAGCTGAAGATACGCAATAAGAGAAGCAGAGATGTCGGAGGCCATGGAGGGTATGCCCGTGATGAGATGCAAGAAATGAGTCATGCCTTCGAGACACAGAATAGCCGAGTGCGGCAATATGTAAGATTCCAAATCTATAACCGCGCTTCTGGCCTTCTCCTTCGTCGCACCGTTCGACTCAGCCCTAGGCCGTCCACTAGATCTGTCGCCTTCCCCATCGTCTTGGGACTCGGAAAACGGGGCCCATATCTTACTGCCCTCCGTCCAGGCTTCACTGTCTTTTGTGCTGCTCTCCAGAATACGACCGAGTAAGGTGTTATGCCTCTCGGTAAAATCTTTGGCATTCCATTGGTCGGATTCCATGGCTTGAGCGAGCTTCTGGTTTTCTGTATCACCATGGGACTGGATAAAATCTTTGATATGGGCATTAACCACTGTTTTCAAAGAGGTACCGCTCCTGCCGGATATAGACTCGCATTCGTTAGCAAAGTAGAGGTTGAGTGTGAAGTACCTCAAGAACCAGACAAGTGGCAATCGGGTACTCTGCTCTGACCGCACACGAAGTATTTTGACGATCTTCTCCTGCGAAGTATCTACGGCCTGACCTAAAAGGTTGGCCATGTCCATGGTCATGTGAATATCTTCCTGGATATCACGATTTGCACTGTTCAGCGGTGGTGACTTGAGTTGAGATGGTGACCGATCATTTGCCTGGGTCGCTGTCTTGCCAATGGAGCTTGTAGCGTCGAACAACACCTTGACTTGTGTCGTGAGCCTTCTTAATGTCTCTGTGACGCTCACGTACATCTTAGTGAATAACTCTTCGGCATCTTGTTCATCCAATGCCCGCAGATTACGGGCAAGAATGCTGGACTTTTCTTGCTGCGTCAAACGCTTGGAGCTTATCGTAGATGCGGAAAGCATAGACTCATTATCATCGTCATGAGATGTTGGTAACGGCCGCTTAACGAGATTTCGAACTTCGCGCATAACCACCTCGCGGTAGGATGCAATGGCGATAGCAATATGCTTTGACCGATGCAGGCCGACCAAAATAGGCATCAACTGAGAGCGAAGTTCCTCGGTCTTGGCCAAATAAGCCGGGAAAGCCGATGGTTCTCTACTATGACCACCACGAGATCGCATTGCGGCACTGCTCCACCGTAACAGCACTTCCTGAATTGACAGCTCGTCGACGTGACGTCTCAAATCCCCTAGAAGAATCTCAAGGAACCGGGATTCGAACGCTTTACCGACACGGAAACGTAACGCAGAGATGTCATCGTTAACCCCTCGAAGGGCGACGGCATCTCGGAGGTCACGCAGCTGCTGAGTTGGGCCGTCTCCATTGGTTATGGCAGATGTGCTCTTTCCAGCAATCAAATTCTCCAGATCGTCAATACAGTCTAATGCTTTCTGGAGATCCCCAGACTCCACCAGACTCTCGCATGTTGCAACCCACTCCACGATAGTTTGCAACTGTTTAACGGCATCGGTCAACAGTTGCAGATTCTCGCGACGCCGTTGTTTCTGTACAACCTCCAGCCCGCTGATTGCGATCTCTTGATCAAGAGCTCCAAGCTCCCTTCGTAGTGTCTTGATCCGCTCTACGGAATCTGCAGCCTCTGAGTGCAGCTCTTTTAAAGATCCCAAAGCAGTAAAAAAAGTTGTGGAAGCAGTTGATATTGAGGAAATGAGATGCATCTCCACCGTGTCCATATACCAGGAGAGCTTCTCCTGGAGGATTGCGTTGGTCGCTAGAGCCTTGCGAGGAGCCGGGGTATTGCTATCCGCAGACTTCTTATTCTCGGGTGCGGGTGGCACCACCTCGGACTTTTCGCTTACAATGTCAAATGTTCGAGGATTTTCAAGATGGAAATCTTCGTCAAAATAGACGTTTGGAATAGTAGACAAAGGCGGCGGCCCCTGGACTTGCTTTCGACTGTAACCTGAGCTCGATCGTCTCCGCAAATGAGTCACAGGCGCAGAATGATCGATCGGTGATATAGAGCGGACGGAAGCTGCTAAAGTCTTTCTCGAGGAGGGCGGCCTGCTTCCTGGTCGCAAATGACCATCATCTGCTAATCCAGAAAGCTCCTCGTTCCTACCACGACGAAAGACTTGATCGCCAATATCTTCGTCAGACTCTTGCATGCGGCGCAGCTGTTCATAAAGAGCTCCTACCTGCGCAAGGTAAGGCTTGAACTCGGAAGCCTCGACATGTGGTACATTTGTCAAAGTGACAGGGGGAATATCCTTCGCTGTAGGTGGTTTATGGGCACTGGATGCTGGGGCTGCTGTATGAGGTTGCAAGCCAGTTCGAACAATGGGTGGTTGGAGCAGGGTTGATATCGCATTCTGTCCCGCCTCCGAGACGGAATGGGACCAGTTATTATTCGGGGCCGAGTCAAGCTGCCCTCCGATGGAATGTATTGAGCTTGCTGTAGAACCCCGACGGATGGTTGGATGTGACGTTATTGACTGGCGATGGAACGGAAATTCGCCAGGAGACGTAGGGGACCAGGGTGACAGGCTGTCAACAGACTTGCGAGCTGTGGCATTGGAGAACATGGTTCTTAAGAGTGCGCTTATTAGAAAGGCTGGCGGAGGGTTATCGAGGCAGCATAGCTGGGCAAAATTATATTTGATTGCAGAATGGCTTGGAGCGCCGAATCTCAATCTTCGGGATTAGGTTCAGGGAAGGGTCGCACGGTCGGATTCTATGGGCGAGGCGTAGGTATCGGGTTCTATCGCTAATAGGTACGTCGTCAGACGGCGGCTCAAAGGCGCCAGGGAGGTGACTTGGAATCCAGACCACCTATTATGCGGAACAACTCGACTTGGATAATTTATCGTGTTGTTATCGAGATTGTCCTTGGGCAGATTTGGTGGTTGTAGCAGGATCTTAGATTCACAAAGTGATAGAGCAATCTAATACTGGCGTCAGGTGAAGCTACAGCTGTACTACTTCTCCTAGATATACCATTACGTCTTTTGCTAATATGTTCGTAAACCTTCGTAGTTGCTACCTAGCCACCTCTAGTTAGGAACATGGAACGCTAGCGGAGCTACCCGGTAATATGCTGTACTTATGTGCATCACTGCAGTGTACAAGCTGAGCTGTTTTATTAGGTGAAATCCGAGCAGCAAGGGATCTTTTGCACGTGATACAGATACCACGTCTCCCTTTAACCTTCGTCTTGACTAGGCCAAGTTAGGTCTAGCGTAATGCAACCACTAAACGCGTCGTACGAAAACGCGACTACTTTGGGTAATACGCGTTGCGCCCATCCAAACTAAAATCCTATCCACCTGTCTCTTGACAACCCCTCGACCGTCTCCAATTTCACAAGTCTGCACACAACAATACTTTGATCTGACGACGACATCATCTCCAAATATTTTCGTACTGTCTGACTGTCAGAGTCTCTCAAGATGGATCGGCAATCCATCTACTCAGTCTCCGTCTTTCAAAACAATTCGGGTCCTAACGAGGATAGCCGAATCCAGCTTCAAGAACAGCTTGTTAACTTCATCTTGCAGTTCAGACATGATAACATATTCGTATACAGGTGTGTCTACGTCTTAGATGAGTTTACTTACAGCCATTAATACGTTCCGCAATAGAGATCAGCTGCGCGAGAATGCCCTTTTAAAGAAGTTCAGTTGCGATGTCAACATTACCGACCTAATCAAGTACAACGAAGAGTTAGCGCATCGTCTTGTGACCGAACCTGCAGAGATCATTCCTCTCGTGTGTCTCTTTCCCCTCCAATTTCTTGAATCCACGTCATTGACTTTGACTAGTTTGAAAATGCCTTAAGAAAATGTACTCATCGAATTGTTTTCCCCCACAACCCCACCGCCGAGATTCCCGAACACCAACTTCTCATACATTCCACTGCAGAAGATGTTTCAATACGGAACTTGGACTCGGAGACCATTGCGCGCCTGGTTAGGGTCTCAGGTATCGTAATTGGCGCCTCCGTCATGTCCTCTAAGGCCACCGAACTTCATATCCAATGCCGAAACTGCTTGCACACTCAGACACTCCCCATCATTGGTGGGTTCGCAGGTGTAACATTGCCACGCCAATGTGGCCGACAACGAGTGCCAAACGATTCAGCCGAAAAATGTCCCCTCGACCCCTATTTTGTTATCCATGAGAAGTCAAAATTCGTCGACCAGCAGATAATCAAGCTTCAGGAGGCTCCAGATCAAGTACCAGTCGGAGAGCTCCCAAGACATGTCTTGATATCGGCAGATCGATATCTGACAAATAGGGTAGTTCCCGGATCGCGATGCACTATTATGGGCATTTTCTCGATCTACCAGAGCAAGGGGTCTAAGAACTCGAAAACGGGCGGCGCAGTGGCTATTCGAACACCTTACCTTCGGGCTGTTGGCATTCGGACGGATATGGATTCGACGGCAAAAGGCAGCAACGTTTTCACGGAAGAAGAGGAGCAAGAATTCTTGGAGCTCAGTAGACGACCTGATCTCTACCAAGTAATGGCCGATTGCATTGCACCTTCTATCTACGGAAATAGGGATATCAAGAAGGCGATCCTGTGTTTACTTTTAGGCGGCTCGAAGAAAATTTTGCCTGATGGCATGAAACTGAGAGGCGATATTAACGTACTGCTTCTTGGTGATCCAGGAACAGCAAAATCACAACTTTTGAAATTCGTTGAGAAAGCCGCACCGATTTCCATCTATACTTCTGGCAAGGGTTCGTCAGCTGCCGGTTTGACTGCTTCAGTTCAACGCGACGCCTCAACGAGAGAATTTTACCTAGAAGGTGGTGCGATGGTACTTGCCGACGGTGGTGTAGTATGTATCGATGAGTTCGACAAGATGCGTGATGAGGACAGAGTTGCTATTCACGAAGCTATGGAGCAACAAACAATCTCGATCGCCAAAGCAGGTATTACCACAATTCTTAATGCGCGAACATCAGTCTTAGCAGCCGCAAATCCCATCTTTGGACGTTACGACGACATGAAGACACCCGGTGAAAACATCGATTTCCAAACGACCATCTTGTCGCGCTTCGACATGATCTTCATAGTTAGGGATGAACACACACGAGACAAGGACGAGCGCATCGCTAAGCACGTTATGGGCATTCATATGGGTGGACGTGGCTTGGAAGAGCAGGTCGAGGGCGAAGTGCCAGTCGACAAAATGCGCAGGTACCTATCTTACTGCAAATCGTAAGTTCTACACACACTTCTATTATTTCATCGAGGTTAATCAGATGGATTTAGACGTTGTGCCCCTCGCCTCTCACCCGAAGCAGCAGAAAAACTCTCATCTCATTTCGTCTCTATCCGGAAGCAAGTACACGCGTCCGAAATGGAGGCAAACACGCGCTCCAGCATCCCCATCACAGTCCGTCAACTAGAGGCCATCGTGCGCATCACGGAAGCGCTGGCCAAGCTCACGCTTTCCCCAGTCGCAACAGAGCAGCACGTGGACGAGGCCATCCGCCTCTTCCTCTGCAGTACCATGGACGCCGTGAACCAAGGGTCGAACATGGGTAGTCGTGAGCTGAACGAGGAAGCCTCGCGTGTTGAGGCCGAGCTCAAGCGGCGACTGCCCATCGGCTGGAGCACGAGCCTGGCGTCACTGCGTCGCGAGATGGTTGAGGGTAAAGGCTTTAGCGAGCAGAGTCTCAACAGGGCACTTATGATTATGCAGAGGAGGGACACAATCATGTTCCGAAACCAGGGGTCGCAAGTTTACAGAAACGGTGCTTAAGAAACAAACTTCTGTCTTGGAAGGAATGAAGGGTTACGTCACAAACATACGGACTATCTATGTACTGAACGGGAATGTGCTAAGGAGAATGGGATTTTAAGCGAGTGTCTGTGCATGAACCGGAGTATAAGGAGTTTTTTTTGTTTCGGCTCTGCTACGGATAACGCGGAGACGAGCACAAAATGTAATCGGGAGAGTGTGCATGTCACATAGTTCAACTGATACAGTGTAGAAGACAACAATTATACAGCCAATAAGAGGATATGCTCAGCGTAGAATTTTATTTAGACCTTCAAGTTTTGTTGACTCGACTACTATCTGTTGCAGTGCACCGGGCAGCAAAGAAGCATATGTATCCAGTTGATGGAAGCGATATGCTGTAGAATGAGTAGAAGCAACTGTATTTGGGAGGAGAAAATGACAGTCTATCATGATTGGGTACGCATAAACATGAAATATTCGTCAGTGAGAAAATCCACTAGATCCGTCCATACTAGTAAGGCATGGTTCCCTCTCAAGACTAAACATAGATTCACTTTTCTCTTTATCATGGTAGGTCGCCTGGCCTAAAGGAGGGCAACGGTATTATCGTCTCGAATAGTTGCCAGGAATCCCAGCGCTGCGTCCCCTCCCACAACAGCCGGGCCTCGAACAACCATCTCACCCGTATAGTTCTCATCTGTGATTTTGTGGGGGCCGTTGTCACGCAACAGAATTTCGGTGCTACTCACAGGTGGTCCGAAGTGTGATCCCTTTCCGTCTCCTGTGATGCGATAGTCATGGAACTGGGTCTGCGTGACAGCGCCCGCACATTGCGCTGTGGAGAGGGCGTAAATAACCCGGGCGCCAGTGAAGATACGCAGATCCGAGAGAGCAAGCTCGGAAAGTCGTGGTGTGCTCCGCCCATTAGCGGGATGGGCAACGTAGATCAGCCGGAGCTTGCCAGGCTTAGTGCCCAAGTGTGGACGGATGGAATTGTTGTACGACGCGATAAATGAGACCGCCGGCATAACTCCATTCTGCACAAGACTGCGTGTTTGGACCCAGTGAGAGAGCGAGGCAAGAGCGGATTTCACTTTGCCCTTGGTCTCTGCATGTATCTTGGCTAGCGTCTCAGGGGTCGCCACGATAATGGTTGGAGCCACGCCACGAATGGCAAGCGTTAGATCGCCGGAGGCCCCCGCAACGGAGTTAAAGGCCACGGAGGAATTGTTGTAAATAGCGGCAAGAGTCAGTACCAGCGGGTAAGAAGAGGACAGTGGTGCGGCAGGGAGGAATAGGTCAGCGGGCGAAAAGCGCTCCTTCGTCGGAATGGCAACAAGCTGGGCCGAAACGCCGGACACAATATTTCCTTGGGTGAAGCGCACCATTTCCTCAGTCGTGTTGTCTTTAGTTTTCCAGAACATAATAACCTCAGGAGCATCTGCTTGGTTGTCAAGAGGAAGCTCAGTCCCGGCCGACTGGGGGTTATCACTCAGGATATCTTGCCACGTAGATACGTTAACCTTGCCACCCATACCCTTAGGAACTTCATTCCAATCAAGATGTTTGCTCCCCTCATCGACGACCCAGATGAGCTGTCGTAGAGCGGGGTAGGTCTTGACAACGCTATCGAAAGGGAACGTCCCCGGGCACGTAACGACGGTGTCAGCACCGGACTGCCTTAGCATAGATATGATAGCAGCTTCCGGTTCATCGTAAGGCAATAGAACAGCAGTCAAGTTGTAGAAGCTGCAGGCGAAAAGCGTAGCAATGAATTCGACAGAGTTGGGAAGATAAATGGCTACCTTACTTCCGCCCTGAGATGAGATGTGTTGGCCAACCAAATTAATCTGTCGCGTAATATCGTCTTCAAAAAATCAGTTATACGTCGTAACTAAAAAGTGCGAGATGGCATGACCCTACTAAGATGATGTTCGACAACCTTCTCTGTACCCAGAACCGTGAGAATGCGGCCTTTGCCCTTGGGGCCGTTGCCTTCCGAAGATCCGGAGACAGCCTTGCGCCAGATATCTCTTAAATCGCCGTCGCGGCCTTGCGCCCACCTAGACGCACCGGACTCCTTAACATTAAGGCCGCTATTCAAGGGCATGCTATGAGGCGCCGCGTTTGAACGATAGATAGGAGACTCTCCTTCCTGACGAACGGGAGAGCCAGTACCTTGGCGCGCCAAAAGCATCGGGTGAATATCAGGCTCTACTCGACTGAAAACAGAATATGTAATAAGAAGCACCAAAACAGTTACAATACCAGTGGAAGAGGCATTCCACTGGCCGACGAGGGAGGTCAAACCCTCGTCGAATTGTACGAGAAGGCTGCCAAAACTCATGATGGCAACTCTCTCACGGGTACCGTCTTGTACTAATGCTCGTGAATAAGGCCAAATAGGTCAAAACGGCACCAACGTAAACCCTGAGCTTTAAGAGCAATCAGGCATTAAATAGGCAAGACGACGAAAAAGGGGCGAATATATTCGTCTGCTTCCGAGCGCAAGCGATCGGTCAAATACTTGTGTGCGGCATAAGATAAATGAAAACCGGGAGCTTGATGTGATGTAGTCTGACAGATGTGTTGGAAGTTGGATGTTTCGCAGCTAATACCCAGCTGTAGAGTGGCATAAATGGTGGGGTTCAACCCAACCTGTTCAGCTACATTGGCGGGAAGGTCGGTGCTGCCGAATGATGGTCGGGGCGCCGACTTTGACGTCGAAATGTACTGGGATAGGTGCATTTAGGGGCATGTAGTGGGGCTGTATAGGAGCAGGTATGCAGGTACATGTCCCATACCAAGATTTGTATGTAGAAGCGCTGTATCTATTGAGAATGCGAAAGCCACAGGAAGTACCATGTGGGTATTTGCACAAGGATCTGGGAGAGGCTGAGGCGGTGGAGTACCAATGTATCTAAAGTGGGTCCTCCGCGCGACCTGGAAACCAATGCAAGCTCCAAAGAAAACAAAGAACTTCCCTCCCCCAATACTTACACAACAACTGGTTGGAGCGACATTCAGCTGCTTTTGCAGCAAAATCAACCAGACTACTAACCACAGGTGTACTAACAACAGATAGGTCTTTGCTCTAGATCAGGTTCGGGTTCAAACCTAGTTTTTGGGTTGCGACCTCGTCTCGATCTGCATTCCATACCCAAAACCAAGGAACAGCTTTCTTTACAATCGCCGATCCACAACATTGTACCAACTATACCCTAAGTCCCTTCCGCGCTTTAGGACGATCTAGAAACTCCGATACATCTTTGCGCCTGGCTACAATATGGCTCCGGCTACAGCACAGACAGCTCTGGCCACCCCAACCAAATCCGCCACGAAACCTGAAGCTACTGAAAGTCCAGGAACATGGCGGCATCCTCGTCTAGGAGAGATCACAAGGCGGCAGCAGGCTTCTACGTTCACTGAAAAGAATATGAGACACATAGTGATCAACCTCTCAGTATTGGTCGTGTTATTTGTCATTCGCTCGTTCGTCATAAAGGCTTTGCCCTCCAAACGTTCAGCGCCTCAGTTAGTCGTCCCAATATTTATCGTCTATGCAGAGATGCTAATCGATACCTGGGATCGTAGGCTCTGGGACTATGTCAACTTCGGAACCTACGCTCTCGTCGCCCTACCCCTCTATAACATTGCCGTAAATGTCTGGCCACTGGTCAGGGCCAAAGACGACCTTTCCGATGTTGCTTTAACGCCTGGACAGCGCAAGTTGCTGGGTCTGCCACCTTCTTCTGCACCGCCAACTCCTGGGTCCGTGTACAGCACTCCTCCGCGATATTCGCGCACGCCATCCGCTTCCGGCTCGCCTGCGAGCAGGCGCAGTTTCTCTAGCTCACCCACGTCCAACCACAGTCCATCGATTCCTGGAACCCCTACGCCTGCAGGAAATAGCGCAGGCGGTCTTTTGTCGCCGGGTAACCAACTACTTCAAAAGGCTATGCTTGGGGCCCGTCGTTCCTCGCTAGGGTCATTGGGGTCACCAAGTCCCAAAGGCGGTATTTCGACAGGAGCTTCTATATTCGGCAACGGTTCCGAGAGCCCAAGCCCAAGCCCAGCTGGAAAGCGCAGCAGTGTGGCGCTTAACAGCAAATGGCGGTACGATAAAGGCATTCACGAGAAGATCAGAGGTTTCCGCGAGTTAGGCTCTGCGGATCCGCTGTATACATGATAGAGGCATAAAACTTGTAAGATGGGAAAGTGGTGCTTTCCAAGTTGGCAGATAAAGCTGCCCAAGAATTTGCACACCTGTTGTAATGATTACGGGACTCCTGAATGACCGACTACCGGCGGTAAACCTAATGGAATGACATTATGAAAAGTTCATGCTTGTACAAAGAAATACCTCTTCCATTGTTGATACTCCCAAAGCGGCGCACCTGAACTTAGATAGAGTAACTAAACGGCCGAGACCGAGAGCTGAATTGCTTAGCTTCAGTCATTGCGTCAAGTGGGATAGGAATAAACGAACGGCCGCGCAATCTTGCACGCTCTCACCTTCACCAGACTCCTGGTTTTCCTGTTGGTTCATTGCCATCTGACAGGACGTGCGACAAAATTTCACCATCGAGATATCAAAGGCGTATATTATTGAGCCAACCAAGTTATCTCAAGTAGTGGCCAGTTAGGCAACTACCTATTTAAGTGAAATCAGATACCAATGATAGCTATCAGGTCACAAATATGGAATTGCGTCGCGGAATCCCCGTCAACCTTTCGAACATCGGCCGATATACTGGAACTTACTGAGATCCTATATATTTCCTGCTCTTTCCCGATCTTTCTGGCCTTTACACTACATAGTTTATAGATAGGCTCAAAAACAATGCTACGTACAAGCCGTCTCGGATTACTGAACAAACTGCGGTGCCGCGAAGCATGGAAACTGTTGTTTCTTTGTGTCCTTTCCGAGCCAACTACTGAACGTGGTCTTGAGGTAATAGACAACGGTCAATTTCCTTTGAGTAAATTAGTCCCTAATGGATTTGAAAAATAATCTCGAAGCAAGAGACCTCTTTCAACCGCAGACAATTAATTCATATCGGGATCACAACGCAAGAACTTTCTTTCTGATGTGTAAAATATTTACCCCGATCCTAACGCGCCACATTAAATATCTCGGTATAAATCCCCTTCATATCCTCTCAACTCTGTCTTGACATTTCACTCATCATCAACCCCTAATCCATCACTACCCTGGCCACATTTCACTTAGCAAAAGCCCCATCACTTTGCATTTTCTCAGAACGAACAGAACATTAACAACGAAATATTTATACATCATGAGCAGGCGAACCTTTAGCATAAGCGCTTGTAATTGCGGCGCCAACGAGGGTCTCCTCCACCGATCTGATGAGCCCACCACAGAGGGATGCAGATTCGTTCCCTGTTCAGTTTGCATCACTAGGTCTAGTCTTTTCTAGGCGGGAGAGATGTTTTATTAAATAATAAATTCTAGGTGGTTACTGGTCGACAAAGTGTTGGTACTCTCTTAAAGATCGAGTCAGATTTAAGCTCCAGGATGCTTTATATATATATATCTTTACTGTTCTTCCTCCCCGTATTCTTACACTTTCTCTCCGTGCCGTTTATGTATCTACCAGATACGTATACCACTTAAAAATGCTACGTGGTTTCTGATGATTCAAATTCTTAGCAGCAAATGCCTATAACAATGCGCATCAACACACACGCACACACACTAGTTGATAACTACGAAAAGAGAAATAAAAAGATCCCAAGTAGAAGAGATAGCTTGTACGAATGGTTGAGCGATATAGCACTCTTCCTACCTATTCTTCGCTCTTCCTAAAGACTCGAGACACATGTAGAGATCACGCAATACTCAAGCACATCCCATAGCTTATGCCAATCTCGGTGTTACTACCTAACGTATAAAAATCTCGCTAAACATCAAGCCCACTCCCCCATCACCGCCTCGTATTCGGAACGTCGAAGCGAACCGCCTTCCCCTCTGACGATGACTTGCCAGACTTCATCGCCGATTTTATAGCTGAAGTCCACGAGCTGGAACCGGAACCAGAACCAGAACCAGAATTAGAACTAGAGATTTTCGAGCTGCTCCCTCCCTCCGTTGGTCTGGGCTTCTGCAACTTGTTAGGAGGCTTCCTCTCTTTTGGCTCTGGCCGGGGCTTCTGCAGCTTGTTTGGCATCTTTGTTAGTTATTGTCGCGTATGCTTGCCCAGTTAGAAGTGTTGGGTAGTTGTTTGGGACAGTTTTCATACTGATACTGAAACTGTTTTTCTAGTCTCTCGATGCTTTGCGAGCTAGATGCGTGTGATACGCAGTCGTAGTACTTTGTGTGCTTTTCGTTTCTTAGTAATTCCCCGTGGGTTTTCTTGATTAGCGATATTTCTCTGTCTTGTCTTGCTTGGCAGGATATTGCTACTCGATGAGCTCCGAAAGATATAGACTTGATACGGGGGAGCAGAAGAAGGATGAAGAGAAGCGCAAATTTTATAACAAAATGTTCTCAAGAAGCCTCGCGGAACATCGTAGTACAATTTACGTGATAATCGTGTATGACTCTCTTCGCGAGTACTGTGACACCGCGTTTGTTAATTCTGCTGCTATGCAAAATGAGATCGATTCCTGTTCTGACTAGGAATAATAAATTTAAATAACAAAAATCTAGATGTTTCATCGAATTTGTTTATCATCAGCTCTACTCACATTTTCTGCTTTACAAGCATGATTCTAAACAACGCTCTCAGAACCTTCGAGTGACAGACCTGAGCATACTCAATGGTACGATTTCCTTCCTCCAAAGACATAGAACTTTAATGTGTCAACTTCGACGCCTCGCGCACCCAGTTGCGAAAGTCTAATACTGACAATATCCCCTGTCATGTGATAAATATCCGATTCTTTGATTACTCGCATGCCATTCGGCAAGAGAGACATAACACTGGGCAAAGTATTTCCCTTATAGCTTCCATTACCAAGCTCTCCGTTGATAACCAAGACTCTCTTCTATTGGGCAATCACGATACAGTTATTCTGCATGCTCACCTCCGTAACACAAGTTCTACGTAAAGAAGAGATAACAACCATTGACGAGACTGATATGCAACAACGATAAGTCAGTTCGGTGGGCTCAGTTAGGCCAGAATAACCTCTTGGGGCGTATCGTCACAACTGAAGGCGCTATTCAGAATTGGTCGTTCCGACCGATCCAAGAAAAGCGTTGCAGTTCCAATTCTTGTCCAAGCCTGAATGTCTCCGGGTTGTTGGTGAGATTGTGTCCTTGTTAGTATAAGGCCGGTATTGCGCCTATCATTATTAACGTGTAGGTATAGAAACACTCCCGATGATGTCGGAGATATGCCAGAGTCCGCGGAACCTTCAACGTCCAACCTTCCATGGGCGAAAACACTCGTCTTGCTTTCTGGGGCGTTATTATTGCAGGGGTCATTAATGAGTAAATCGTAGGGAAAAAATTTCCGGTCTCGTTCCGATCCATGGTGCTTCTGGAGGTGACCAACTGTTTTCGTCAGGCTTCTGACTCTAAGAAAGCCGGGGGTGACTGATCGCACACTAGGACTGTCTTGGTCTATTTCGAGCACTTGAAAGAGATGGTGCGAGAGGGTGTTTAGGAGGGTCCCTGGATGTGACTGCTGCGAGTTTCTAAAATCACGTTGCCAAAGCGAGATCGGTCCCTCAACTGAAGCCCAGGCCCAGCTAGGTGCACGCCATGTATCGGGGCGCTTCGCTTCACCGAATATCACACACCAAAGTAACTCGTGTTGAAGATTGGACCGCCACATGCCGGCCGCCTGTATATACTTCTGACCCGTGGCCGCGGCCATCTCCTCTGCTACGCTCTGGATAGCCGGGAGCCTATCGGTGCTGAAAGTCAAGTTGCGCAACATATACTCGTCAACAAAAAGCTCCCAGCGCCGAAGAAGCTCTTCGTAAGAGGTACCGGGACTACGCGGCCACAGGGTACTATTAACCGTGTCATATTCCTGGGCGGGTTCGTTCTCTTCTGACTGCAAACAGCCTCGGCATTCAAAGAATATTTTGTTCCGGCAGAAATGAACCATTCGCGTCGACAAGCTGCGTTCTTGCATTGTCCACGCTCTCGTATTCCATTTTGAGCCATTGATGGCATGCATGCGCCAAATATCGAGCGGATTGTCGTAGTCGTAGATAATCAGGTAACGAAGATCGCCGGAAGCGGCTTCATCGTCTCGTACTGGAAGCCGATATGCGACTTTCGCCATGGGAATCGAAACGACGTTTCGTTCCAGGAATCCATCATGGCAAGACGTTGCCGAGGTGGCGACGATAGTTATAAGAGCGTGACTGTAAACAAGATGCATAAGGGCAGCCTGCTCTCGCCAATCACCAGGCGAGTCCTGAATGATACACAGTGAATCAATCCATAGGTACCTTATTCCGAGGCGTGCACATACATGCGCTGCGTCAGCAAAGCTTTTTGGTAGCTCCGATTCCTGAATACCGTTCTTGAGTTGGTAAGAGTTAGATGAAAGGAGGCGAAGGGGAGGTGATGCCTTTGAATCACCCCAAACATGGCTCAGCGCCGCGAATCTCGTCCCAGTAGGAAGGTTACTTTCGGAAGATTCGATAAGCCGTATCGTGAGGCCCTGCTTTGAGTGTATTTGCAAGAGGCGACGAGGGATCCAGGGCACTTCAGTCCGAGCGTTGGAACAAGCGGAATGGTTATGCAAACAGCTGTCAATCCAGTACTGAATCTTCGCTACATTGTCGTCGGAAAGTGCTTCCGGGCTCGGTAGGCTCCGCCTCCATCTCGATTGAGGTGCATGCAAATCTTGACACGCGTGAGCGCGAGTAAAGTCCCGTTACTCTAATCTGTCGGCATACCATACCTATGGAATCAAAAACGGAGAATTCGAATTTCTCTCCGTGCCAGAGATTACCATCCACCAAACGCAGTGCTCCAGGAATTGGCTGACAGCTGATCGATAATAATATTACCGCACCACCGTACTGCTGCCCGTCTAGAGGAGTAGAGGCACTTTCACGGCCAACTGGGCTGCTGGGCGATACCGTTGCGTATGGGAGGAAATCAAATTCGGCTCGTATCTTAATTTTCCGATCCCAGGACGCGGTAAGATGTCCCAGCCGCTGCTCGTTTAATACCCACACGAGTTTTCTATCTCCGCCTCTAATCGAGTCAATGGCTTCGGCCGGTATTGAAGTAAGTCTTCGCCACAAGAGAACGCACAGACTGCAGCCAGCCTGGGCAGACGATGCGATGCTGGGGAACGTGGGGTAAGAATCCTCTCTCTCGAAAAGTGTTTTGAGCGAAGAAGCCTCAGGATTATCCCGGGCTTGTCTGCGATCCGGTACAATTTCTCGGCAGGCAGGGCAAGGCAGATGTGCACTCATATTTGTGGCTGATGCCATATTGTCACACAGTTGCAGCGATGAAGCTTTAATCCTGTCAGAAATGCCCTCGTTTTAACGAGGGTTATCTCCTCCCCAGAAACCTCCCGCAATTCCCTGGGGCCCAATTAGGCCACTTTTCTGCTCTTTTAGGAAATTGCGCTTATATGTGAGTGATCCAACGGTGCAGGCGGTCTCAAGCGGCAAACAAATCACAATAACCTCACAGCGAACCCATGCGAGATAAATAACTTTATTCTCCCCATTTATGCGTTATGTCTTTTTGTACACTGTCCACCTTGTCTGCTGGACCTTCAATCTCACAACCAATTTCGGCACGCGCTCCTCTGTTCCTCTTTTCGAGACCCTCAATTGGTAGTCTTTCCTTGATTACCAAACCTCACAGAGTGTCTGCAATCAACTCGATCAACTCCACATTCAAAGCATGACCACAAAGGCGGAAATTTCGCCAGGCAGCGCTTCCTCGGAGAGCGGACCACCATTACCCGATGATACGCTAGCCATGCGTGCATTTGTAGCCTGCGACAACACCAGCCCGGACGGCCCGGGCGGCGAAGCAATTATTGACCCTCCAGAGGGGCACCTCATCTTCAATGGAAAGCCTGTCTCTATCAAGGAGCTTGAAGAAAATGGCATTATTATAGAGGGAAAGGGCGAGTTCCTGGGGGGAGGAGTGACGGGACTTGTAGAACGTCTTAAGTCGGGAGATGTTATCAAGTCTCCTTGGACGGGTCGTCCGACATCATTAGACTGTAGGCAAGAGATGGCGATTGAGGCGCAGATATATAAGAGACTTGGAGCACATCCCCGACTGGTACAACTCAAACACTGGGATCCCGTCGACCACACATTGACACTGGAATACATGCCTCACGGAAATCTCAGGGATTACGTTAAGAAGTATGGACAAGAGATATCGCCAGCCCAGAGGCAACAGTGGGCCCTGGAGGCCACTGAGGGTGTTGAGCTTCTGCACTCCCACGGCGTCATTCAGGGCGATGTCGGCCCGCACAATTTTCTGCTGGATGTCGATCTTAGTCTCAAGATCTGTGACTTCGGCGGGTCTTCCTTGGATGGCTCGCGGGCCACGGTTGCTCCGGGAGTGAGATACAGGCTGCCGAGCCTCGCTGGGAGACACATCCAGCCGGCGACGATCAAAGAGGACCTTTTCGCTTTGGGCTCGACAATCTACTTCATCGCCACTGGGCATGAGCCGTATAAAGAGTTGACTGACGAAGACCAGGTGGAGAAACTCTATAAGGATGGAGTGTTTCCGGAACTGGGCGGCGTGCCCTTCGCAGAGATTATTGCACTATGCTGGAGACAGGAAGCCGAATCGGCTAAGGTGATCATCGAACTTGTCGGGCGCTCATCGGCCCAAGTTATCCCAAACGCGCAGTAAAAAAACCACATGCTTCTCTTCCTGTCTTACATACTTATATCTCTATGATAGAGACCTGTTATCGCGTAATGCCACCACGCTAATGACATAACCATACATGTAGACAAACAGCGAAATCCAGTTGAAGCAATGTCAATCGATACAAGGCTTGTCTGCTATCATCATAAACCACCGAAACAGTCCTTTGCCAAATCGCAGAGATTGCGCTCCCCTTAGCGCTGGCAATAGCCTTCATCCCGATGATTGGGACACTTATCGCGACTAGTGGTTGAGGCTAACATACTTGTCCCGGGGTTTGCACATGTGTTGCCCGACTGGCGTGCGGCTTCGCATTTAACTAGGTCAGTACTTGTTGTAGTACAGGATAAAGGGCATCCGGTGTATTTCGTTATGGAAACTAATTAGGTACGCATTTTTCTGCTCAGATTTCATTAGCAAAGTTAATGTGAACTCGCCCACATGCCCAAAATTTCCAAAGTGATAGGGCGAATCACTCATTTCCGATCCCACGGAACCTGAAGACATTGTGTGCCAGCGGTTCCAAAACTGTTGGTCGTTGTCACGGATGCGAAAGAAAGGCAGTGGGTGCAAGGACCAACTGTGCCCTATATTCGGAGGGGGGAGGTTCCAAAGCCAAAGAACAGGAATCTAGAAGAGGGCTTTATAGCTAAACTATATGGACATATTCCTCACACATTCTAGTAGCAGAGCCACGGCTAATCCCCGGAGTGGTGGTTACAGTTACCATTATGCCTTATCCCATTAACTCCCACTAAGCCAATTGTCATAAGGTATGCTATTAACATGAGGGCGATTAACAGGCAAGGCTAGGCCAAATAACTGGCCAGGCTGTCGCAGTCGTTAGGGTTAGAATAACGGTAAGAAAATAATTCTCGGCATAATTTTTACACATATACTTCAAGATATATAAACAAATAAGGCCCAGGTAGTTTGTTGTTGGTTAAGAAGATGCAACCTTAAGATGCAACAAATAAAGGCGGTCTATAATCCGCAGCCTACTCCCAACAGGACCTCTCGATCCGGACCACCCGCCATACTGTTTCCGCGATCATATCGCCAGCGGTCGGCGGGCGAGCTTCACCGGTGGCGAGGTCGAGGAGGTGGAGAGCACAATGTGCTATTACAACTATATGCTCGAGCCGACGACTTGCGCGGGCTCATGTTCCGGGGTCTCGGCTACATGCTCCATTAGGTGACCTGGGCACAAGATCAAAAGGGATGTAGCCCCAGGGCCGATGTCCCCATTGAGGACGACGGCTGGTCCCATGAGAAAATCGGGGGGATCCTGGTATTCTGCGATTTTGAGCCAGTGCGCGGAAGCGGACGCGCATTCGGCAGCGACACAGGCACTTGCCGGCAAAGTATGCGGAGCGGGTGCCGCAAGTATTGGTTTCTTCCCATGTAAACATGTTCTATTATTGCATTACAAGCTCTCTATGTAACGAATGTTTTCTGTATTCACTATGTTAGCAATTTGCTCATGTAGTATATAGGGCACGAAGAGGTGCTAGTAGCGCTGATTATTACGTAGACCCCGAGTCGGTCTCGGTCTAATTTTGTGATGCAACTTCAAAGCAACGCCTGGAAGTTGTTGTTAGTCGGTGATGGCTGCAGTACAAAATAATACGCAACGCGCTTTGACAATCCCATGATTCTGGGATCCCTGAAAATCCTGGTTATACCAAGCCTCTTTGAGTAATTGAGCACTACTCGCTCAAGCAGGTGTCGAACCGCGGGTTTCAGGGGCATGTTGATATACCTAGGTAGAGAAACTTAACCACAGACTTTTATACTGCAAACTCCTCTAATAAGAGTCTTTCTGTGTTTGCTTTTGGGATTCAGTTCAACCACGTGCGCAAAAGGGGGCTGCATTCAATGTTGTATTAAGCAAGCCCCAATGCTACTTTTTCTCGCACAAAATATCTTAGCTAGATAAAACTACAGGGGGATCCTTAACTCTGACATCACAGTATAGCACGTCCCTTTTGCATGATGTGCATGTCGGAATCTACTGTAGATAGTGCCTGCATGCTCCATCGCCATACAGGAGCGGGGAATCAGCTTACCGCTCGGAGTGTGCTGTACCCGGTCTCTCTGCTCAGCTGAACTCATGAGAAAATGGATAATGTATAAAAGGTCTTAGAATTAAGTGTATATAACATCTCTAGTGCTGTCACTGTTGTTGTAGATACGTCCATCAGTTACTTTCGTCGGTCACTTTTGGATTTTGATCCCTGGCAATTTACCTTCTCGAACTTTGGTCGGCCATGCCTCTCTATCACGAGCTCCCTGCAAATGTGGAGGAGGTGGATGTCATTATAATAGGAGGTAAATTAAATACTAGTAGAAAAGAGTTGTCGCTGTCATTCACCAGGTATCACTGATGCATTCTTGAAGGCGGTACTGCGGGGTGCATTGTTGCCTCCAGGCTTTCCGATGTCGACCGCGACTTGGCCGTCCTTGTCATCGAGCAAGGCGAGAATAATCATAGCTTACCTGACGTTATGACGCCTGCATTCTCATTCACAAATCTCATACCTGGGAAGACGGTGACCTTTCACATGACCCAAAAAGAGGAAATGCTCGCCAACAGAGAGCTCATGGTCCCGACTGGTGCTATCCTTGGCGGGGGTTCCTCTATCAATTTCATGGTGTATGCGCGGGCACAACGGTCAGACTTTGACTCCTGGAAGACACCCGGGTGGTCGGCTGACGACGTGTTACCTTATATGAGAAAGGTAAGTGAGAAAGATGGGATCATTGAGTGAGTCATGAGCACCGTGTAACATTTCTGCAGCTAGAAACATATCATGGGCTCGGGCCGAAGGACCGCCATGGACTTGACGGCCCTATTCACGTGTCGGAGGGTACTTTTTCCGCCCGAAGTTGTCAAGATGACTTCATTTTGGCAGCGGAGAAGTTGGGCTGGAGCGAGATATTTGATCTCCAAGACCTAGAATCCAACAACGGTGTACAGCGAGCACTGCGTTACGTCTCTCCTGATGGCAAGCGACAAGACGTGGCCCATGCATACCTACATCCCAGGCTACTTGACGATCGGCACCCTAACTTACACGTTCTAGTTGAGTCGCGGGTCACTAGAATCCTCTCCGAGGGTAAGAAAGCGATCGGTGTCGAATACGTCCAAAAGGCCGGCTCTATCGCTACCCCTGACCCCCATAACCCTGGAACCCGGGGTTCCCCTCGGAGTATTCGAGCGCGGAGGCTGGTAATTGCATCTTCGGGCGCCTGTGGGACACCACCGCTATTGGAGAGATCTGGTATTGGCCACCGCGAGATTCTCGAACGTGCTGGCGTTGATCTTGTCGCTCACGTTCCGGGGGTTGGTGAGGGGTACTCTGATCACGAATTACTAGTGTCTTCATATCGCTCAAGCTTTACTCCAGAGGAGACACTTGATGCTCTTCTAAGGGGCGACCTAGATCAAGAAGAGCTGATTAGAAACAACGATAGCATTCTCAGCTGGAACTCAGTGAGTATCACAAGTAAAGTGCGCCCTACTGAGGCCGAAGTTGCGGCACTCGGTCCAGAATTCGAAGAGGCCTATAATCGCGACTTTAAGAACAATCTTAATAAGCCTTTATGTCTCCTTACTATGATGAATAGGTGGGTAGCGGACGCGCATAATGCGGATAAGGGACATACTTCTAACGCGGATTTGTAGATACCTCTCCCTCCCTGACGAGGTTCCAGTTGGACAATACATGACCATTTCCGCCTTTACAGCATACCCTTACTCCCGCGGTCACTTGCACATAACAGGCAAAAGGCTTGAGGACCCTGTCAACTTCGTAACTGGCATTTTTACAGATCCCCATGACATCGACATAAAGAAATGCATGTGGGCTTATAAGAAACAGCGGGAAATTGCGCGTCGCATGGAGACCTACCGAGGCGAAGTAGCGAGGACGCACCCGCCATTTCCTCTCTCCTCCCAAGCCGCCTGCATCGAAATAGACGAACCACTGGGTCGAGACATTAACGATATCGAGTACACGCCAGAAGATGATCTCATCCTGGAGCAGTGGCTACGGGAGCACGTGATCACGGCATGGCATCCGCTGGGTACATGTAAAATGGCACCGTTTGACGAGATGGGCGTGGTGGATGCTGAGCTCAATGTGTACGGCGTCGAAAACTTGAAGATAGCTGACTTAAGTATACCACCCCAGAACGTGGCCGCTAACACGCGGAACACAGCTATGGTAATTGGTGAGAGGGCGGCAGATATATTTATTGCTGAACTGGGGCTTGGTTCCCATCCCTCGTAACGTTGTCGATAGGTACTGCCAAATACAATAATACGCGAGCGAGACGTGGTACCTTAGGTTACTACAGGTAGTGAGGACCGAGGTTGGTGATGATACTCGGTGCTTCCAACTCTGTTATATTACACACGATTGAAATGATAGGCTTTGTATCCTTACTTATATTTACTCGATCTCATGATCTACATAGCGCGGCACTGGCGAAAATAGCCACCCTTCTTTTCTACTACCAGGTTAGGTAGTTTGTTGATGCGGCTGCATCTAAGCTTTGACCATCTCGTCGAACACGCCCGTTGTACGGCTTAGTGCATAAGAGACTGCTAGCTAAGTAGTAAGTAGGTAATATGCTGTAGATTGGGGGACGCCATTTGAGATTTTGTCACGGCGCGTGAACCAATAAGAATTGTTACAGCTCAGGAAGCTGAGCTCGGCGCGTTATATTAACAAGCTGGCTGATACCTTGCCTTTTGGGTCCTATTCTCTTCAAACCCATATAAAAGCAGTAGCAGCAATAGCTCGGATTGTGCGATGGCGTCACCAACAACACTCTGTTACCTATTGCGCTTGCCTACTGAAATCCTCCACCAGATCATTCGTGAGACTATACCTTTGAGCTTCGAGAGTTTCTGTAGGTTCTTTTCAGTTTGACGTTGAGTGGCAGTCCTAGCATCCTTAAGGATGTAAGGCATCGGCATGCCGTGAAGCCAATTCGTGATATGCTCCTCTCATAATCCCTGGTACGTAGTACACTAACAACTGTTGCTGTAGTGTTGAGCTGCAAAAGGCTGTATGTGGTTGGTTATAGCTTGATCGCAGGACATACCGATGCGAAAAAGAAGTATGGAAATTTCACCATAGCTGCGACCGATCGCTTGGTAGGCCCATACTGGCTAGATCAAATAGCTCAAGACCCGACAGCGCCGTTGTACATGCACACTATGGATCTAAGGGATGAGTTCACGTTTTGGTCAGTCGCCAGGGGCTATCGTCACAGGACAACATGGAAGGAAATCCGCGGCTTGAAAGATGTCATGATGAATCGCGTCAGCGGCCTCGTTGAACAGTCACCTTACGTTGCTCAGCTTGCGTCTATGGGTGCTGACTCTGAGTTCTGGATGAAACGGATATTTGCCGGGTTTTCCGGCGAGGTTCACTACGCGGGGCCTGAGTCGATATTGTATATCGGGTTGTTCTCTCTCACCCTGTTGCCCAATGTCACGAACCTGACATTACCATGGACCTCCCCACCGATGTCAGGTGATAATATTGAGGTGGCCAGACGGTTACTACACATGATTCAACACGAAGCTCGATTTGGGCCCGGAGATAGGTCCCTGGGGAAGCTCAAGCGTTTGAACCTATACTACTCAAGCCGCCGTAGAGTCTACGACTCGCTGCTCTCGTTTATGGCACTACTTGCGCTGCCCAAACTGGAGGAGTTCCACGCGTCTAACTTAGCCGAGACATTGAACGTGCGGTGGCCATATCCATATAGATTTAACCTTCGGACCGTCCACCTTACAAGTTGCTGTTTAACCTCTCATGTGGTCTCGGGATTGCTTGCGAACATGCCGAACTTGGCTACCTTCAAGTATAGCCATGCGTTTTCGCGGTCGCCTTCAGGAGACGACCATGAGCATTGGGACCCGGCCAGCATCATTGATGCTGTTGAGAAGCAGGTCGGCAATCAGCTCCGACATCTCGCCATTACAATAGAGCCTGGGCGCGTCAACAAAATAGGTCATGGCGTCACATCGATGCGAGGTTTCACACGACTCGAGACCCTCGAGATCGACGTCATGCTTTTCGTCGCAGCAGGAAGGGTTGTAAGCAGCCCCGTACCTCCAGAGTCTAGTGATCCAACGAAATCGCAGGCACTGCCGGAGTCTGGTGACGATGTACGATCGAGATCGATAAGAGACGCCAACTTGGAAGCGGAAAATATCCTTCCTAAGTCCCTGCAGAGACTGGATCTATATTTCAATCACGAGAACGACCGAGGCCGGCATGTTGCAGCCGTAGACACTCTTATATCGAGGTTGGCATCCTGCAGGCCAGTTCTTCCCGACCTTTCGCACTTCATGGTGCATATTAGGAGCAATCACGACAACCCACCTTCCGACTCTGACAGCTCCGAGTGGGAACCCGGGATATCGCCGAACTTGGAGCTGCTTTGTCTGCATCTTGTCGAACGAGGCATCGAACACCGTTGTGAGCCTGGGGCTATGCCGCCTTGGAGGTCTGGTAGCCGCCTTTGATTATCTAATGGCCATGGGAGCCGTGTACTTGGCAACTAACCTAAGTAGCAAGATATTTTCGAAGATATTGCAACGGAATTTGTTTTCGAAGAGAGAATCCCGAAGCCCAAAATCCTGTGACAGATTCGCACTGGATTTATATGGGAATATGTCCAAAGCCACCGGGGACAGTTTGGAAGGCATGGGTAGTTATGGATATGCCCCTTGCACACCAAGGGAGGCACACATACGAAGGGCCGCGCGAGGCCAAGGGTGATATGGGTTAGTATGGCCTGCAGTGAGGCCCACAGGGACCTACAGGATCACAGGGCCACATGAGGATCTATAGAGCCCATAGCGTAGTGGTAGAGGCGGTGGAAAGTTTTTTTCTTTTTTTCTGAATTGTATGGCTTGTAGTGCTGCAGTTGATTCCTAGGGAGGCGTTTAGGCTCTGTTGCACGTTTTTTGCATTCGAGGGCGCTCCCCCGAATAAGGGAGGACACCAAGAAAAGAACTTGCAAGACCAATTCCAGGTCAAATTTTTATGTAGAATGTATAAAATCATAAGTGTGTTCTGATTTATTGCTTTCTTTTAAGTTGGGTCAGTCCATGTTTATTTTACAGCACATTCAAACACTGATATGCACTCTCGCCTAACAACTTGAAGCTTGGCACTATCCTTTATATTCCTTGACGGGATCTTGTATGTATACACACGCCCCACTCATCAAGGGTTCGTTGCAAGTGATTTTCTTCATATAATTACTTCATCGTCTCTAAGTGGGCTGTCTATATTTGTTCTCTTTATCCTCGCTGTACGGTTGAGCGAGACTGCGGTCTCCATCAACAACAAATTGAGGGCCTTTTCCTTCATACCAGCAGTCATTGTATTCTTGTCTTTCATTGCTAAATTAACTTGCAACATCTGGTCGCCAAGACCTTGCAATATTCTCAAGCAAACTATCGAGGCCTATTTCTAAGGTAGCGGCAGCAGTTCTATCTCCTATCTCAATAATTACTACAGAAGGATTCCAGCGCTTTCGGAGCCGTAGAGACTGAGAAGGACCATTCAAGACGGTACTGAGCGCAGGCCGACAGAACGCCTACTGAAGGTTGCCATCAGAAAAATAGGGCACGCGCAGAATCGAGTCCCAGCACAAAGGTTCCGGTGGCAGGAAATAAAGGCACGTGAAAGAAGTATAGTATATAGCACTTCGTTTTGAGGCGACTTGGTATCAAAATGAGGTTGTGCTTCCGTCTACGGTCGGAGGGAGTGGTACCTAATTCCATCCCTGGCGTTAGACTTGGGTTCGGTGTAGAATTTATATTGGAGATCCCATCTCCATTTTCTGGGTATCTTCAGGGCAAGTGTAAGTGTGGCTACGGCGAGGTTTTGATCTGGAAATTAGACGTCAATTAGCTTTCTATGCCGCTCAGGGTCTCAGACGGCTTGGTTAGCTCATTCCGACACCTGGGACATGCTTTCCAAATTGAAAGCGGCCTCCAATATTCTGATATCTCGATTGGTCTAGTGGTCAGGATACCTGCTTGTCATTCAGTGATTGGTTCCCGCTGCTGTGGATCCTAGTCTTGGAGAAGCAAGTCGCAGGTGGCCGGGGTTCGATTCCCCGATCGAGAGCATGTTCATTCCTTTTTATCTTTTTTCTTTGCTTATTACGTACCTAGGTTTCAGTCGGGTTGCAGGTCGGCTTTTATGACTTCTTTATTGGAGCACTGGTTTCGGCTTTCTGTGCTGTGTAAAGTAGGTTTAAGGGCGTTGTGAACGAGTGAGTGTGCCGACTTTACTCTTTCATTATCTGCTTTTTACCGACCACCTAACCACCAACGGTGAATGTAATGGTACTGCATATCGCCCTCCTTGCTGTAGTGACGCAATTTGTATAGGCGCCTTCTCGTGATGTGAGCATCAATACATAGTTTTGACAACGCCAGACAAAGATCCAGTAGCACTGCCAAGATCTATAACAGGCGCTGTAAGCGTGACGTGCCCTCAACTTCGTCAGAGTCCATCATATTCTCTCTCAGTGGTCTGTTTCGGCACGGTTGCCAAACGCCCTGGTATTCGGTGAAGGGCCTCCCGGGTCCACAGACGTTCTCTCTTCAGCTACAAATGCCGTTGGCCGCATATGACGATGACTATTAGGGAATTAGATCACCATGGCCGGCACAGTCAATCTTGTAGGGATCGGCACATCAACGGGGACGGGACAAGATAGTAAGCTCGCAACCTTCCTTACCTTAGGTACTTGGTACTACAACCCAGATACGCAGCTGTTCTAGGTTGTCAGCTTACCTCTCACATTGGTCTGCATCGTGGACCTAGAAATACGGTCATCCGAGAGCGATACCTCAATTGTAATCCAATATCTGCCTACGGTGATTTAGCTATAAGTCGTAAGGGCCAGAAGTCACGCCATCTCACAGATCAACTATTCAGAAGAGAGGCGCCTGTGCGGTGGCATATCATTCGTACACTTCTATATTAATACCCAGGTGCCTACGATAGGTCAGGAAGAGAGTAACCTAGGAATGTACTGTCTAAACAATGCATAAAGGTTCTTGTGATGGCCGCCTCCTTTCTTATCTCCAAGAGGTTAAGCCTCCAAGTCCCTACTGCTTTACCTCACCTACCATATAAACATTACGCGATGGTTTTTCGGTCTTCCTTGGCATGGCGATCAAGGAGTCCCCGAGCGGCTCTCCATACCCGTGTTGTCTTGCTGGCCCTGTGCAGCTTATAATCTCTTCCGCCCTCAAGCCAAATGTCAGCTCCACGGATGTCTCCTTCTCGTTCGATTATGTTATCATCAACAACTGCTCCATCCCCGCCCCCGGCCCCGTATTCGGTTCTCGCACAAACAGTAATGCTTTGTTTGATCCGATTATTCAGCGCCTCGCATGTTTCCGTATGTACCGAGCTCGACGAGGACATGCTGTCATCGCCTTTTTCATCGTATGATCTAACCGCAAGCCTATTCCTAGCCCCGTCACTAACTTCGACCAGATCATCTATCGGCGTCTCGTCGACAGGGTCAAATGCGTCGTCCCTCAAGGCTTGGAATCTCGAGGCAAAGCGATGAAAGACAGCCATTCTTCTCTCGGCACTTTCGGCTCTCTTGCGCCACATCAGACATTCACGCTTCGCCGCACGTAGTCTTTCGCAAAGCGTACCAATGTCCTTATTCTCTTGCGCCTCCAGCTGTCGTCTCAATCGTAGAACTTCCTCATTTCTCCCCTCGAGCTGGCGCTGAAGATTGCGAATCTGAGCGTGTAGGAAGGAATTGCTGTTTTCGGACATTTGTCTCGAGCCTAAACTAGATATGGAGTCTGGATGAGGCGGTGTGATCGCCCCCATACTCTGGCTTATGCTCACATGCCGACCTGGTGCCGATGCAGCCGAACCGGAACGAACAAAGTGTCCAATCGGTGGCTCCTCTTGGTGGCGGACCATGGTACCAAGTCTTGGAGGTTGACTGCGGTCCCTCTGGCAGATCTCTGCGCTTGTCGAGGCTTGAGGCTCCTTCCTGGCGGTCGTAAGCATCCTCCTGGGCTGGAGAGTATCCCGTAACTTCGTAGGCGTATCCTGTACCCGTGGCCGACTGAACACTATCCGAGAAACATGGCCCTTGGTTCTGGAGGCATGGACAGCTTGCTCGGAGCTCGAAGCGTTATGGGGCGTATGTTTGCTGATATTCGCCAACGATTCGGGGTCTGGATGGGACTTACCGAGTGATCCTACATTTGAATTGTCGAACAAGGCAGTCATGGCTTTAACGGCGCCAGGCATAGGCTTAGAAACTGAGCGCCTTGATGTAGCTCTGTGAGAACCAGTAAAAGGTCCGGTTGGTGGGGATCCAGTTGTGTTATTTTTGTAACGCCTCGGTGTTAGGTAAGTTGTATCGTTCGGCCCCTTAGGCGCGTTCTCATTCTTATTCTCAGGCGAAGATAAAGAAGGTTTCATTTTAGGCTTACTTTTCTTATGCAATAGTCGCTTCCAGTCGGGGGTCGTTGGTTTTGAATTTGCGGCGCTAGGTTCCTGTCGCTTATTGCCCAATGGAATGATACTCTTCCATTGACTCGGAGGACTTCTCGTCGACATCCTACTCTTGCGCCTGTTATGGCCACGCGTTTCAACTGGTAGCCTCAACCCATAGGAAGTTCGCCTGCTTATGTTTGGTTCCGTATGTGATTTAGGAAGACAATCTTGTCTCGCACTATCAATACATCGTGTGCTAGGGTCATTTTGTATTTTGATGGAAGGGGTGTCGGGGCGTGATGTTGGCGGAACGATTGCGATCTCAGGGCACCATGTGGCTGGGACGGTTTGCGTGTCTCTGGCTCTGTTCAAATGTGGAAGGGCTGTATCTGAGCGAGACGAAGTCAGGCAGTCATGACATGCCGCTTCTTGTGATGGGGTTATATCTTTTCCAACCGATGATAATGGAAGGCCCAAGGCAATGTCAATGTCTAAGCCAGCAGGTAGGTTATCTCCGACGGCATCGGATATATCGACAGCCCATTGGGAATCGATTCTGGAAGCCTTGCCGAGGTGCTTATAGGAGACTGGGGAGTGATCATGTTTATCCCTGTCTGCAAGTAAGGACCCTGGGATATCCATTTGATTTCGCGTTTCCTCATGGCGTGGAGGGCTTTCTTCTACCGTTGGAGACAACAAGTGCGGAACAAGTCGAGAGAATTGCTTCTGCGATGATTCAGAACTTGACTGACGGGACAACCCCGCTCTTGAAGCGTTCTGATTGAGTGGGTTATCAAGTTCAGCCATACTGTTGGGAGTTTCTATCCCTGGAAAGAAATTAATCACAATGGCGTCAGCAGAGGCCGTCCGGAGTCTTACCTGATGCAGTTGCTGGCCCATTAGCATAAGGGGAGATACTTCTAGAGTCACTGTGGTCCCAACGAGGGGTATCTCTGAGGCGCATATCAGAAGCACATGACCTGCCACGTCTAGTGGTACGCTTGGATTTCAGGGCTCCAAGGTTGCGCATTTGGCGGACAATCTCTCTCCAATGAACTATGAGCATCTCGGTGATGCTATTTGCCATGTATATCTTGTCCACAGTGAAGGAAGATGACGAAAGGGTTCTCTGCTCTTTCTCAGCTTTACCCTTGATTTTGTTTTCTCGATGGTTTCCAGATTCTTGTTTACGCGCTTGCTTCCGCTGTTTGTGTCTCTCCTTTCTTGACTTGGGCAGTGAAACAGGCAGCAAAACCAACCCAGCAGAAGGGTCTGCCACTTTCATGCTGTAACTGTTAATCAAATCACCTACAAGGAGCGGACCAAACACGACCCCAAGGGCGTTGTAGCCCATCAGATCGGAGGTCGGGAGTGGATGTCCATTTTCGTCTTCCCGAGGAGCTATCTCGGCAATTCGACCCACGAGGCATAATAAGCCAAAAACAGCACATATAAGTTCTTTCTGGTACCGAGGTTTCACAGTTCCGATTGCAAGAGCGACAAGGCGAGCGCGAAGCTTGCTCTCTTTGGTCCAATATGATTCCGGGCGCCCTTGTAGTTGACTATGTATGGCCACTAAGGCGTCGAACAACGACAAGGAACCTAGGATACCGCCAGGTAATCCTGCTAGAAGCCTCTTGAACAAACTTGCAACATCATGAGTATCACACTTGATGTGTGCTGGGAGCGATGGACACCGTGTGGTACTTGATATACCACCCGTGTCGCCATCAGCGCAGTAATAATCATACAGAGCATTGATGACCCGGACCGAGCCAGGGACACGGAATATTCCCTTCGTATCCGCTGCGAGAAAGAGTTAGCTTTAGAGGGAGTTATATCGTTCAAGACACTAGGCAAAACTTGCCATGTTGCACAAGAGCCTGTGCCAGCGCCCGAAAACAGGTCGGCAGAGTCAGAGTACACGGCGCATACGCTGTCGGTAAGAAAAAAGAACTTTTCCCACAAAGCCTGACCAGTGTCTTGAGGTCCTTGTTCTTGAGTCCATCGCGTTTGGAACCATGGACAAAGCCTAGAGCAACGTCACTGAGGCTTCGCTGATGCCGCAAATATGGTTTGTTAGGGTTTCCTATGATATGATCTGAAGGTTCGGAGTTCTGTTGCAGCATCTTGGAAAGCCAGCTACCCCGACGTTTTGTCACCGTGTCATCGCCACCAACCTGAGTAGGGTTAGTGAATCAAACTTGATTGAACATAGGACGATACGAACAGTCGTGTAGAGAAAGTCTCCGTATATGAGAGGTCGGATTCCGTGCTGTGTTTCCCATCAGCTCAGAGCTTAGGCGATGTCCAGGGTATAGGGTATCTAATTACCCGTTGCGCAAGTCGATTGTATTCCCGAACAAACCTCTCCTAGTCGCCTGTGTCTTCTTCTTCGGAAGGCACATCCGGATCCTCCCCAGAGGATGCCCAGGTATTGCTGCTTTGATTTTCATTACCTAGATTGCCCTCAGACAACACAGGCTGGCTTGTGGTTTGAGCCGCACCCTTTACCGTTTGGGGCTGCATAAAAGTTGAATGTGAAGGGTATTTCCTACGTGAAATTGACCTGGGACCGCCCGAAGGAAGATTCGAGGGTGCTGGCCACGTGGCAGCCATAGGCTCTTTGGCCTTATCGGAAACGTTCGAATCGTTGAGACTGGCGGACCGAGGGGACATGGCGTTGATTGTGTGGGATCCAAAGTGGAAGAGAGATAATTCAAGAGAATATACTGTGTAGCTATTTCGGAGAGCAACGGTTCGACACAGAAGATATTTATGTAGGTAGCGAGGAGGTTGATTGACATCCTATAGACGGTCCGGACTAGGTAGAACGAAACGGCCCTTTTCTTCTCCAGAAAGCTCAGGAGTCCTTGCCTTGTGAGACCATTAAACAGCCGTAGGTTCCTACGCTACCTTTGCCACTTCCCACTAAAACCACCTACCCCTATACTTGCTAAGTTGCAGTTCCTAGGTAGTAGGCATGCACCACCGCATACGGGAGGTCGACAGCTTAGGCCCCGAAAATCGTAGGGTCCAGATGCTTGAAGTTGATGATTGAGCAGGCGGTGTATCTATTATGGTCCGCCTCAATATGCAAGGTAGCGCGGCTGAAAATACCCATAAAGGCCAGAGAAAGTCAGCGATTCGCGTGTGGCTGTAACAAGTAAATACTCGTTAGACAGGTGGAATGAGACTGCTTAGGTATAATACTTAATTCCATCATTACCTAGGATGTGATGTCACTAACAGATTGAGACGTGGAAAGAGGCCTACACTAGTAAGACTAACGTCCCAACATGTGCCGGGAAGTAGGGATCTATATTAAAAACTCAGATACCTGGTCCGTCTGTGAACGCCATACGCCATTGCAATGCTCCTCCCAGCCAGACTCATCCAATTTAACCAACTTCCCAAGGGGCAACCAGAAAAGCCTTCCTCGACGTTATGGATTCATGTGAACCGTCTCTTGTTTAAGCCGGGGGGAAATACTCCCCTTCTTCTCCGTGGAAAAGAACGTATTTAAGGATGTCCGATAATGAGATCATCCCTTTCAAGTGCCACTGATTGTCGATCACTACGAGCCTGTGTAGTCGTGACTGCCGTAGAGTTATGAATATCGAGTCTAGGCGGTCGTCCTCCTGGCAAGTGAAAATGCCCCCGAATTCCTCTCCTCTCTTGGATAATGCTTCTCCCACACTAGTGGCCAGCTCCTCAGCCACACCTGTCTTTATGATGGGTATCACGTCGACAGCCTCGAACACATTGAGCACCACATTGTTCTTGTCGACAATAGGAACGGCCGAGATATTGTTCGTAACCATGGAATTGATAATCTCCAGGACAGATTGTGTCATCAACCCGGTCTTGAGATTCGTGTAAGTTCCCAACCCAATTTCTCGAACAGTCTTCTTCAGGAGTGACGTGTACTGTTCTGTGTTGACAGCGATGAATTTAAGGATACGGTACTGGGTTATCACGCTGACGACGGTCTCCCTGCCTGTTTCATCATCGATATCGACCAAGGGTATACGACGTGCTCGGGTTTTAAGCATGCGGCTACATGCTTCGAAGAGTGGTCGAGAGGGATGAACGGAGACAGTCTCAAGAGGAAGGACGCCAATAGCTCTTTCAATGTCTGGGACGTTGGCTCCAAATCAGTCTATGAGCTCCTACTATCCTTACTGCCAACGGCTCAGAGGTGGGGTTAATGCTGTCATACCTCGAAGACTACTCAAGCGGAACTTATCGACATTGTCGATATGCTCCGGGAATTGGCAATAATATTGGATCAGGTTAATGTAATCTGTAGCAGTCAAAAGGCCTGCGAATCTGGAACGATGGGAATCCCATAGCGGCGCAGACACGATACCTGCAGCACGGACCAATCAATAAGACTGAGAACATGGGCTGGGAATAAACGATTCGAGGGAGTCAAGCCATACCATTCTGTATTAGAATATTCAAACTCTTCTTGATGAGCAGGTCATTGTCAAGGATGATGAGACGATACGAGAGAGGCAGAACATCGTAGCTAGTTCTAACACGGAGGAAGTCGCGCATGCCCCTCTAAAGTATCGACAGAGGCTAGTTAGTCTTCCACTCCTAACGGATATACGTGACTCGAAAGAACGCAAATCGATGTACATATCGGAACGGAAACATCCCTCCAGCATGTCACCCACGCTTATCCGAGCGGGCCCAAGAATGCCCAAGTGACAACAGCGTGTATAGAGCTCTGAGGAGTCGCCACAAACTGTAAATCGGCATGCACCGGGAAAGAAACCCGGAAGGGATGCAAGAGAGAACTGGTAACCCGAGGGACTCAACTCACCAAACCTTGCATCTGTTCTTCATCGATGGGACTCATTGGGGCGACGGCGATGGGAGGAACTATATGACTACGGGAACTGGGTCGTAGGTATGAGGATGGCTGGACGAAAGGGAGCTCGTGGCCGATTCTGGCGGCGAGCGGTGGCATTGTGCCAAATGCACTCCCAAATGTTTTGGATGTGGCTGGCCCTACACGGGGGGCGGGTACATTGACATTGGCATTTTTGGCGTTGGCTCTGGTGTTGGCGTTGTTATTATTGGGTGGCTCGTCAGCACTCGTTGTCGCAGTCGTAGTGGTCTGGGTGTCAGTGTTGTAATTAGTGGTCGCAGGAACAGTAGGGGTTCTGAGCTTGGGCTTTGTGCTCTCCGAGCTATCCATCGTATCGTGGCCTCCGACTTCGCTTCGCCGTCTCCTCGCCTGCTCCTTGCTATAGTTCCGGGCTGACACCCCAATTTGGAGGTTATACGTCGGGGTACTGTGTCTGAAGCTGTGTTGTGTGATGGACCATCGACAGCTACCTACCAAGGCGCTGCGTTGTGCTTCAATTTGTCTAGTATTCCTTCACCGAGGCGTGTGACTGGGATGGCGTCAGGTGTGCGCTGGTAAAAATAAATAAAACGAAACACCTGTGTGTAGCTCGGTGTGCTATTTGCGGTTTGGTGCCCGTGATGTACGAAGCATCTGGGGGGACGAGAGTGCTGGTAGGCGGTAAGATCGATGCTGGAGATTGGATACAGTTGACGGAGGGGGAGGGGGAGGGGGAAGGGGAAGGGGAAGGGGTGAGCAGGTGTTATTGCGGGGATGGTGACCTAAAGTTAGTAAGGTACCAAAGGTACTTCGTTACCTGTGCCTGCCAGCCGTTCAGGCGAGAGTCAGGGTATTCTCCCCAGCGTTAGATGTACCGACTCAACCACCTGGAGTAGTATTGTGGAAATTGAAAGTATCTACTGCTATAGTTTACATGATAGTACATAGCCGCTGGACTAAGTGGTGAAATCATTACGTACAGGTTATGCTTGTGCGGTTTCATCAGATTCACGACAATGAAATTTACTTGGTCTTGCTGCTTTTTGTGACGGCTATACCAAGATACCTTGGCGATATATTTTCGAGCCTACACGTCGGCTAGGGTCGACTAAGTCTCGTCCTGGGTCGACCCACTTGCGTCGGGGCTTGGCATTCAAAACCTCCGAGGGGGTCTAAAAACGTACTAAAATACACTAAATTTTTTAGCGTTACGCTAGTAGGCCTATGCTTAGCATATGCTTAACATATGCTATAAAATATTAAAAATATTAACTAAATATATACTAAGCATATGCTAAGCATATGCTTAGTATATACTTAGCATATATTTAATATATGCTATATATAAAAATATATTAAATTTTTATTAAAGTTATTAAATAAATTTAAATAAATACAATAATAATTATTATTATATAAAAATAAAGTTTTTATATATAATTATATAGTTAAAATTAAAAAAAATTTTAATTATTTTATTTTTAATTTTTTAAAAATTTAATTATTATAGCTAATATTATATATATTTAGCATATGCTTAGCATATGCTTAGTATATGCTTAGTATATGCTTACTAGCGTAGCGCTAAAAAATTTACGCCTTGCTTAATTAGGTAACTAGGGTGTGGGTCGACCCTGGCTGAGTTTTTACGCTAGTCAAAAATAAAAGTGGGTCGACCCA
>Ga0247782_1000089_pt1 | contig 125854 bp, 99 predicted proteins | sample UWRJL019104C5_FD_179928 | JGI IMG/M metagenome (GOLD analysis project Ga0247782, IMG submission 179928) | Plant litter microbial communities from Arlington Agricultural Research Station in Wisconsin, United States - UWRJ-L019-104C-5 | ecosystem: Environmental > Terrestrial > Plant litter >... | reverse complement strand
GACTAAGACTCATTACACGCCGTAATGATTTCCCCTTTCCCTTCATCTTCTTATTCTTGTTCTTGTTCTTGTTTTTGTTCCCCTTAACCATAAGGACCGTGGCGTCTTGTCGTAGTTGAGACTTGAACAGCAAGAACAGTAATCTATATCAGACCTTGTTGGTGGACTTACCATCTCGCAGGTCGTCTCGTAGACGCGTCGCGATGTGTTAGGGTAGTTGTATGCGAAGTTTGCATCCCCATAGTTTGAGAGCACTTATAGTGGTGTACTATTCCGTGTCTTGGTTTCAGTTACCTTACTGCAAGTGGGTGTGAGTATGGCTATTTCAACTGATAAAAACGGCACATAGAATATGTGGAAACCTTTACTAATTTCCAACGTTCCAAGCGGCCGTCCACGACCAAGTTCTAGCCGGTTAGGAACCAGCCAAACATGTAGCTGAAACGGACGAGGCCCTATCGCCGAAGATGACGGCAAGAACAGTAATCTGCCCGGTCTACCTCATTAGTTGTATCTATTGTATTTGTGTCTTGGTAAGGAAGGCAAGTTCGATGTTTAACATGTCCGGCAAGGTAGGATGCATTCCGAGTAGTATTTGAAGCCGATTACTGAGGTATTCAAATGTCTTTTTGTTGTTTCAGGACGACGTACAGTACCGACACACCCGGGCAGCGAACCACCACACGCCACAGCGTGGGACACGGACAGACCCAGTGCCATTGGCCCCCCATACGCCGTATGAGCGAGCCCACAAGATCCCGGTATTCACATGTATGTATCGCACCCGCGACCCCTACATATGCAAAGTAAGCAAGCAGTCACGGGGAGAATACATAGGGACCCATGCCACTTTAGGGAGGACGGCACGAGAAAATCGCCTATCGCCCACCTCGATACTCGATCCTCGTTGCTGAGTCATGCTGGATTCACACTTTCGTGATCTCGGGCCCGTGTCATTTCGGACAGGCTCAGGCACCGAGTAGAGGTGGCTGTTACGCAGTAGTCACGACGTAACTGGGCGGCGGAGACTTAGAAACAATGGCCAGAAAAGAAAAGGGAAACATGAGATATCAGGCTGTAATCTCGCTAATCTTGTCGTTAATAGTCAATGAAGAGAAGAAAACTGATAATAAACGGGTAGGTAGGTAGGCTGCGATGATTAACACAACATCCAAGCTGATAATACATAGTAGGGACAGGTTTGCGGTATCTACCTACCTAACTTGTACAGGTGTGGAAGAAATTGAGACTTCAGCCGATGACATACATCAGACTATAGGCAATTGCCCAACGCTCCAGTATTAAGTAATTCATACCCAGTTGTAGATCCAGGGGTGTTTATGTTATGAAGTATCCCTTTATATGTCCGTGTCTACACAAGAGGTACATAATCTGGTCTTGGCAATGCCTCGACGTGGCTGGCTGGACCTTATGATGCCCGCATCAGCCCATCCCGTCTTGTGAGCATCGAATAGGTAGGCACCTACCTACTCGGACGGCTGTATGGGGTACAGCATGGTCAAGCCACAGTAACGGTAGCCTGGTCATCCTTCTTTCCGCACTTTCTTCCGCTTCCTTCTTCCAGAGCGGTTTTGGTATACGGATGACTACGTATGGGAAGTGTGTTGAGAAGGCGGTGCAGCTAGTATTCTTAAGTCCGGGAGCTGTGTGGCGTCAATAACCTTAATTGCCCTCCTGTCAGAAATTCTGCTGTACGGCGTCCGATGACAAACTAAATCTGATGAATCACGGAAAACTGTAACAGTCGTCGCACTGCATAACTGGTGATTTCATACTTCAGCCAATCCAGCTACCCCAATGGGAGAGACATGTGCCGTGTCACGTTAGACGGAGCTAAGTAATCAGGTATATTGACTAATCTGATGTGCGGGCCGGTTGCAACTTGAGCCGGCTGGTCGTTGTGAATGGTCTTGAATGGGAACAAGCCGAACACACTGCTCCACAGCCATCAAGACATGATACATATAATAACAAGGGAGATATTAATACATCTGTACTCTACTATAGGTCTGCTGTATGCCGTAATAACACGCAAAAGAGAATATTGATAATACCTATCTACCTGGAGGCTGGGGGATGTTGACCAAGACTGTCTTGAGGGATATGTTCGTGACTAAGGCACCGAACTTGCCGGCCCGAGATGGGGGCTGACGCGAAGGAAATACCACGTTCGGGTCGCAAACATTATGTAATAACAGTGACAATCACCGGATTACCAGGCGGATCTCCCCAGCACTTCGGGGTGGTGGAGCCTCGTAGCGAGCGACTAGTCGGGTTTGCTTATCCCCTATCTAAGTCTATTATGTACCTATTCTGAAGCCGAAGCTAAGGGACCAGGGGAGGGAAATAGCAAGTAAATAAAAAAGAAAATAGAACAAAACTTACACCAAAAAACAGAGAGCGAAGTCACTGAGAATATCACTCAGATTTTATGAACGGCGCAGAATCTTCTTCCTCTCGTTCTCTGCCTTCTTTGGAACGCTGGATGGGACATGGCCAGTACATACGCGTATGCAGCAGAAAAGTAATTTGCAAAGAGTGCCACAATAAGTACCTTCCTACATACTATGTACTCATGTTCGAAGCACAGCCGGGGAGGGGTCGGCAGGGTGATTACTAAAGCTCATGTAACCAAAAAGGCTACAGCAAACAGAATACATGCATACATACATACCTGGACTGTTAGCTGCGACTCCGAATCAACAGATAAAGACAATAATAAAATATGTGGTTGTGCATGTCACGTATGCAAGGAAGATCTCGGGGCTGGTAAATGAGAATCAGTCGCTTCGGTAGGAGTGTAGCTAGCACAACATGTTAGCGTAGCACCGGACAATTGCAGAGGTATTAACTACCTACCTACTCAGAAGTAGGTAGATGAATATGACAAGGGAGCAGGGAAGAATAAGGGAGGGAAAAAGGAGGCCAAAACACCGATGTGCTGCCGGGCGGCCGCGACGGATAATGGACACCGCTTAGAGAAGCAGAACGAAGACGGGGATCTGTGGAATTTTTTGTATTGGCTGTTAGCTTGTTAGCTGCACGGCCAGTTTCAATGCCACAAAAAAGCATTTGGAGTTGAGCTGGATTGGTTCCGGTTGCGTCAACTTACCTACCTCCTACCTCGTACTGGAAAGTATCCCCGCGGAAATTGTCACTAATTACCTAGGTAGGTAGTCATAGGAAGCAAACAATGTCTGTTTGGTCCATTTGGATATGTAATCTTGGCGATGGAGCAATAGTGCCTGAATTAGGTAAACACTAAGGAGACGGTCTATACGACCAAAAGTCCCTAATCGGTAGGTTTCCTTACTAATCACCGTTCTGTCCGGGCTGCCCGGGCATATTCCTCGCATCCCAACCAAGCGGGCCAAGGTCTGTTGCGACCTTCCTCAGGACCTCCGCTCAGGACTTGCTGTACATATCAAGCAGGTAGGAGACCGTATCGAACGGTAGCGTGGATATCGGTAGTTGCTTGATTACTATCTACAATGGGCATGTGTCCAGGTAAGATATGTAGGCAGATTCGGAACAAGAAGAGGGCAATGATTGTCGCGTGTGGGAAATCATAAAGTGCGAAGACCAGGGCAGATGTGAAGATACAGCCGCTCTGCAGCAGTATAGCCTTACTAATGCAGTTAATTGGTTGGCAGCATACAGCAGTGCATCCACCCGAGGCACAGTTTCCCAGCCCGTTTAAAACTGGATATAGCTTTTCGCGACCTCCTTTGTAGCAACGGTTGCAATCATTCCCATGAACGACAAACCCGTAGGGGGTAACAAATATGTCGTACTTACCCCTACCAAGCCTACCGACTATGTATGTAGCACCTATATTGGTAAAATACGAGACTGTTGAGGCTCTAGTAATGACGGTAGAAGTACTACTTTGTCGCATGACGTAAGCAGGATCCTTTCTTTGTTTTTTTTTTTTTTTTTTTTTTGGTATGTGTATTAAGGCCTCAGGTCAGGTCATGAATTTCGACGCAGTAACCAAAAACTTTAATATGATCTGGGAAACCCTATTAATAATACTTATTGCTTGGAAGGGTTAACCCTATACGGGCGATTTTATGATGACATTAGTCATGGCATTACTAGCCTGCGATAACCTAGACGTTGAATTGAAGGGTCGGGTATATATTATATAATTATTTGATTCTAAGAGAAGTTAATATAGCAACGTCAGCTTCTCTTGAAAATAGCATCTTGGTCCTAGCTCGCCAGAATTACTGAGCTACGCCAACGTAGCGATTTCAAGGATAAGATTACGTAGGAAGCAGATAGGGAAAAGCATGGATACCTACCGAGGTTTGGAGACACCCCAGCTGTACTCGTACAATGTATGCTGTAGGCCATAACAGTATACCACCACAGGTTTTCTCCTTAATTAGCCGACTGACTGCCCGCACCTAGCCTGATGGCCCAGTTGGGTAGAACGTAGTGGTAGCATGCTGTATCTCACACATGTGGTATAAAGGGACTTTTGAAAAGGTGAAGTGCTGGAATGGCATTACATTTTATGCCCGTCTTATTTTGCGCAATGCCCCAATTCCTAGATGTTACCATGTTATTTATAGGACCGCTGGCCGATAGGTAGAAGACCTGGATGATTGATGTGAACGAAGCAAGTTGAGAAAGAGCCTACCTCATCGTCTCTATTGCGCGTTTGCCGGTCAGTCGCTGCAACCATGATAATTTTAACAAACACGTTACGTCTTGACGTGCAGATGTTGCTAATCTCGATATGGGGTATACTAAGTCTGGGTAGATAATAGGTATGTAGCCCGAGGCGGTAGAGAGTAGCGGGATGTATGTATCGGAGGTTTCACATCTTTTGGGCTGCTGCCTTGCGGAATGGCAACACCTGTCTTCTAGTATGGAGCTGTACATTTATTGGGTACCGTATAATCTCTGGATTACACGGTATCCTTAGTATTCAAGATTGACGTGCTTAGTCATGTACCGGCCATCCAATACACAGTGTAGTACATCTATAGGTTCGAGATAGCATGTGACAAAATGTCTTTTTCAGTGATTACCTATAGGAATGTAATGTCTGCGATCAGCTATCTTGCCTATTAGCGGTACATTACCAATATACCCACCAGGAACCTCAGTAAGTACCTAGGTAGTTATGTAGTGCTTTTTTTCTAGGTTAAAATATCTTTGCTCAGACAATAACGGTTATCTAGGTGTGTTTACCTAGATTTTACTTTAGGTAAGCAGCTAGTACGGTAGTAGTATGCTGTACTGCTGTAGGTAAGAGTTAATTAAACATTTTATTTTCTCTCCTAGGACTAAACCGGTGCTGAAACACTTATTACCTGCCTAGGTAGTCTAGGTAGGCAGATATTGCCGAGAACTGTGAACCTCTTATACGGGTTTTTATTTTTTTCTGTTTGCGGAGAAAGTACCGATACCAATACCGTATGGTGTTATTACGCTCTCCGTAGCAGCAAGTACTAGTATCTTTTTAAACCCTCTTTTCTTGCCCACTTGCTGACAAACAATCATTTACATCGTGCAGGCTGGCGCCACGCGGAATGTTTAGTCTCATATCTTAATAATAATTAGTACAACCCAGACGGAGGCAATTGGGTACTTTTGCTACGTACCTCCATACGAAGCGATCGGTGAAAATACCTACCAACATACAGATTATACCCACGTACTACTGTTGATGCTTCTACTGCCCACCCTACATACATTATCCCTACATATCGTACCTGCCTAGGCTACTTAATTATCTGCGGGTAAGTAAGTGCGACCTAACATACTGGTATTACTACCTATCCATGTAGTTGAGTTACTTATGTATCGGACAACTCGGCCACAGCCACGCACGCGACAGATTACCTACACGCAGCTCGCAGCAAGCCTCCGATCCCCCTGCTGCAGCATATGGTCTGTACCTCAAGTCATCACCACAACACAAAACACCGTTTTACTACCACCTTCGGCGCTCGCTTTATTTTAGTGCTTGTGCGCAAAATCATTTGTGTCTGATACCCATACTTTGGACGGGGTAGCATTGAGCACCTGTTACAGCTCGTGCATCTCTTCTCGGGAGCATCTCTATCTCAACTCGTCAATTCATTCTCCATCCCTCAAGCTCGTATTAGGTACCGATCAGTTCGGCTTTAGCATCCCTTCGCATTACTAAGTGACGCCCGCAGCCCTACCTGCGAGGCAGCTATCTGAGTGCTACCTTGCCTACATATCTACCTTTCGCCTCCCTAGTAGGTAGTAAGTATAAGCTATTAGGTAGTCGAGGTTGGATCCCGCCGGCGGCCAACGGCAAATCGACTACTGGAACTCTTGGGGAAGTTTTCGCCAATCAATCAGACTGTCTCTCTCTACCCTCCATTTTTCGACGACAGAGTTAGAAATCACAAATCAACAAGCCGTAGCTGGCACAGGATTGTCTATACGCCCGTCAAATCTACATGCTAGGGGTGTTACAACGTCTTGAGGCACCGCACACTTTTGGCTTGCCCTTGAGCCTCGCGGATACCTGACAGAAAGCGCTTTTGTCGGATCTTTCAAGCAGGGCCAAAGCTGGGCTTCGCTATATGTTCAACAACCCAGCTGTATTTATTATCTACAACAAGCTAGTTGTACACGGCGTCCTTACCTTACGCCGCAGTTTCGTGCGTCGATAACCTCATCTCTAATCAGTGTCATACTTTTTTCCTCCTGGTAAGTCCTCGGCAGTGGCGTAGCTCTTGCCATAGCTGCAACCCCCATATCACATCACAAATAGGCGCATATGTCTGGTTGTACCGTACTGGCGTCTGTTTACAACAACCTTTGCTGCGCCTTGACCATACAAGTGCGGGTTGCGATAGCTGCAATCTGTATCTGGCCAGACTTGGTTTGCGACTGGCTGAGGTCGTTTGTCATCACCGATCTCCTGTACCAAGACTTTAGCGGAGTGCACTGGTCCGCGCGACTTGGCGGCATATCACCGAATGCTGACGGAACTTTTTTTGCCAGGTTATCTCCCGGGTATTGCACGCCGTATCAGTATCAGCGCATTACGCAAGTTTCCGTTCACGTTTCACCGTCGACTCCTAGACCACTGCTACATTATATGTACAACATATCGCCTAATGCTGAGTCAGCACCTTCGAAATGGAGAACAGCACTAATAACTCTAATAACGCCAGCGGTATGTTGCCGGTTATTTTCTTACCACTGCGCGTTAGCCTACTGCCCAGCCTACCTACCCCATCGTGCCCCGTCTGCGTACCTACCTATCTCCTGCTTTGTCAGTAGTAGAATTATTACGTATACTATTGCCCGATTGATCACCACCGTCAACTCAACCCGCCTAGCAACTACTACCTACCTACATCCACAAGGCCAGAGGTACCTACCTACTTAGCTAGCGTATTATGCGCAGCCCTTTTTTTCCCATGCGGCCGCGCCCCCACCTTCCGTCCATCTCTTTTAGAACCCACACCCATGGAGGTACAAGTTGCGCGCCACCCCCCCCTTGCTAATACCGTTTAATCCCTCCTTCCATTGACTGATGCGGTTACCACATATATAATATGTAATCACGCATGCTTCCCTCCAAGTAGTTCTGGAAGGAAGGCTGTTCGCGTTAATAAGTCCTAGCGGCGTTGGAGATCGCTCGCGATTAAGTCTTGATCGCTCTCATCTGTTTAGACATTCGACTTTGTCCACTGTCTACTCGACATTAGTACTACTGAAGTTTTCTCTCTCCCCTTACGCATATCTCACTGTCAATAGACGCTACTGCCACTGTCCTCTTATACCAGTGCTTTTTTCCCCATGGCTTTAATTTGATAGAGGCAGACTGCATATCTATCCCAGCTCAGTTGTCAACAAATACTGACATATCTACGCTTGGAAGAAAACCAAGAATCCGTTGGGAAGGTGGTCGCTGGTCCGAACCACTCAGGCTATAATCCACCAGCGCCTACAAATAGTGTGTCTATAGCCAACGATTCTGGCCAACCAGCTATACAACACCCTCCAGCGCCGCATTCACAAACACATGGATACATCTCGAGAATAGGTACACAACCGTATAACCATCTACACTTCAAGCCTCCCAACGTCGGTCCAGCACCGGATATGATGCAGAGAGGAGCCTCGTCAACGTCGGAAGAACTCGGCCCCGTGTCTGGATCACCAACGGCAACGACCATGGCTGCACAAGGCATAATAGGTCACGAGCATGATGATGCTGATGGACGAAAGGGGGCCAAACGAGAGTTGTCACAATCCAAGCGAGCTGCACAAAATAGAGCTGCACAGGTGAGCCAGCAATCTCAGTTTCCTTTCGTGTCTCTTCCTAGCCATTCCTGAGTGTCTACTGCCTTGTAATGCGATTTTCTGCCAGCTGTATCGAGGCAGATGGAAAAATGCAATTGGGAAAAAATAGGAAATAAAAATAAACCCGCTCGTCAAATATATACTTTGCTTTGCACTGTGTAAGCTAACATCGCGTTAGAGGGCTTTTCGACAACGAAAAGAGCACTATATCAAGAAGCTAGAGCAACAAGTGCGTGAGTATGGAGAGATGGAGCATTCTTGGAAAACCATTCAGAACGACAATTACGCTCTAAGGGAGTACGTCATTCAACTACAGTCTCGTCTTTTAGACTTGCAGGTTGAGCTCCCGCAGCCTCCTCCAAATGTTAACATCACGCCACCAAATGCATTGGGCACTGCACGGCAGCCGCATGCCACTGCTCCTGTGGAACTCAGGGCTAATGCTCCTAATGATGCCGGGACCCTCGCTGATGTTGCCGCGGCCGTTGCCGGCTTGAACCGAGAGACGGCCACCGAAGGAAACTACGGGAAATCGACGTTTAAGAGTGAGAACACCATGCCACAACATCACGGCGAAGACGTTCGGAGGCAGATGCCAACAGCTACGCTACCACCTCCTTCTTCGCTGCGAACTTAAGTAATGGGCGACGAAAGAGAGCGAACGGCGTATACTGTGCAGCTGTGTTATTGAGCAAATGGGTTAAAATCTACCGGTGCAATGGAACGGTGAACATCGGAGTTTACTACGGGATACATGAGACAAAACTCATCACTGGAGGATAGATGGGAGGCAAATATATGGAAATACCGAGCTTGGGGGCCCCTAAGCGGGTTGGCTCTGGCCGGTCACGGCGTTACGGTATCACATCACCCTCAGATGCTAGGGTATCATTTAGGGTTGGGCGTTGCGGCAACTATGTCTCTGGATTCAGTTGTATTGCTACGATGACCCCAGGTAGACGGGGGGCTTTATGACTACGGAAGGGTGCGACAATGCGCGTTCTATTTCGGCTACGTCGAGCTTCAACTCTTGCGCTCCTAATCTTGAAAAAAGACGGAATGATTGTGGCCTTCTCCCGATGTGGCTTGCTCATGTATCCTAGGCCGAACCCTAGGGACCTATTATTAGAACGAAGGGCCCTGTCCATATGCCATCGGCAGGAGAACAGAGCCCTTAGTTTGAAAGAGAGTCAAATTATCCAATATCATGGTAATTGCATTTAAAATGTCAGCACTGGAAAATGGAACTGCGTACCGGGTCCTTAGTTGTTATTCTAAGCACATGGTTGATTATGCAATGCCCATAATCTTTCTGAAGCTGAAGGTGGAAGGGCTTAAACTCGTCCATCCTCGCCTGCCCCAAGTGCATCTCACTTCTCTTAGCTACCTAGCTAGCTAGCTACCTTCCGCCGTAGGAGTAGATGTTATTACAAGCCAGCAATTTGTCTTTTTTGTTCTTTTTAATCTACCTAACCATATCACCTACCAACGCCATCGTACTTAGAAATAATACCTTGCACCCCCACCGCATACGCACAAAGGACTCATTCGCTCGATTTTAAGACGCTTTCCCTGGCAAGACTGTCGTCATGTTCACGGGTATGAATTACCCATATCGTGTTCCTGCAGATAGATAGATAGCGGTGAGTAAGTATACAGACTGCTTGCTTGCTATAAGAAACCAGGATAAGAGAAAAGAAAAAAGAAAGAAAGAAAGAAAGAAAGAAAACCGGAAAAGCGGGATTCGGGTGACACGGAAAGACAGAATCGGGAAATATGCTGCGACGAAAGAGAAAAAAGGGGTGTCCGTGTAACTGGACGTGAGGTGAGATGAGAAAATAATGCAGTCAGTGAGTAATGCAGCAGGAGGACCTGTTGCATTCGTCTGCTTCGAATATGTATGTAGAATGTGCCGCAAAATTGGGGGGCGTCTCCGCATCCTACCAACGATCCTCCCGTATTTGCGTCCGTATTTGCAGTTGCCCCGGTAGGGGCAATGATCCCCAAGCGGGAACAAGGGCCCCGGGGAAGGGGTTTTACTAAGCAAACACCGCCAAGACAACTACGTCTGGTGGGCAAGTGAGGAAGGTAAAGGTTTGCTGACGCATAATAACTCGAGAAAAGTTAAGCGGGAGGGTTGCAATAACTTACTTTGAGATAATCCTGACCCTTCTCTTGGTATTCGGCTTTCGTAACCGTGGCCGCCTTCCAGGAATCTGTCCCAACCCACTGCGCCGCTCCCCGCCATGCGTCAAGCAATGCGTCACCGGCTCTCCGGATATGTAACGGCGAGTCTGCGGGTAGAAGAGGAGCGAGGCCTTGTTGGAGACGGTAGGCAAAGTTTTCGTAGAGAGTATTACCACCTGTGAGAAATATGTCGCGGAGGAAGTCGTCACGGCTTATTCCGCCGAGTCCCACCAGTCGTTGCGTTAGAATGTCACCAGTGATTTCGATGAGCCCAGCCTGGTCAACGCCCGCGATAGAGGGCTGGAAGACTACTTCTGGGACCCGTATGCGCTCGACGTTTAGATGGATTTGATGCGTCTCGGCTTGCGAGCTGGGATCAAAAGGTCGAGGTCCACGGGTAAATGCATGCAACAGGCTCTTTGTCCAGTCGTTTTGGGCCTCCCAGGTATGGTCGTGCGTGAAGCTCGGATCGTAACGAAGTAAATCTTCTTCCAGTGCTGCGAGTGTGCCCCCGAGATCCTCTTCTCCCTCCTCCTCGTCGCTACCCTCGCCAACTGCTATTGTGCGGTATACACCCCAGTCATCGTCGTTAGCGCCGAAATTATCGTCATCACCGCCACGTCGGCGTTTACCCCTCGGATTATCTGAAGCCAGGTTTGCAATGGATTTCATGCGCATCTGGGAAGCAAGCGACTTGCGATTTCCAAGATCAGCCTTGAGCCGCTCCCGCTCTTTCATTTTCTGGAGCGTGGCGTCCCGTGCTATGCGCTTTTCTTCTAGCCAGCCCTCTAAGTCGTTCTCACGACGCTCTCGGTCTACTCGCTCCTCCTCAGCGATACGCGCCTTTTCTGCCTCCTTCTCCGCTTTCGCGCGAGCTCGAGCTTCGTGGTTTGATTTTAAAAGTCGTTGGTGCCTCTTGGCTTTGAGGCCTGCTTCATCAAGTTGGTCGTCGGGAACTTCGAGCAGGCTAAAATCCGGCGCCTCCTGTTCTTCGTCGGGATCACCGCCCAGATCTTTGGTGCGAGCTCGTTTGATAGACTTTTCGAGGTCCTTGATTGTGCGCTCAAGCTGCGCCTCGTCTTTCATATCCTCTGCGTCAAGGAGGCGCTTCGTGTCTTTCTTGTTTGCGTCGGTAAGCTTCGTCGCCAGCTTTTTGTAGTATTCTAGTTCTTGCTCTTTTCGCATGAGCTTATCTAGGCGCATCTTGGCTGCCTGCTCCTGAAGGCGTCGCCCACTCTCCTTCTTGCGCTCCGCTATCCGCGCGAGCTCCTCTTCGCTCTTCTGAATAATGATCTCCTCTGTGAAAGGATATTGAATCACAATATCACGATCCTCTAGGCCTGTCCAATCCAAGTATGTACGTAGTTCGTCATCGTAGGCTTTCGACACGTAGCAGTGATCGCGTAACATGTTCTCGGCTTGCGACGCATTGAGTTTGCCGGTGAAGGACGGGTACTTGAGACGAATCAGTTTGAGAAGGTACTCTGCAGCGTGCCAACCACCCCAATTGAGTCGAATGGCTTGCGCTAGTATGGCCTTGGAGTTGTAAACAGGTATAACATGTGTCGCGCTGTAAGAGGACGAGACAACTAGGCCTGTTTTCCCTTTGTTGTATTTGTAAGAAAAGAGCGAATCGATTCCCGTAGCGAGAGACGGGGCGCCGTAACACTCGAATATAATTTCGTTCATCGCTTTTATCATGTACTGGTTAGTCGAGTCTGACCCAGCGCCCTAACACTGCAACAGAGACACACGTACACTTTCGGGAATACGGTAGGTTCGCGACGGCTTCGGTCATGACAATAGGGAAGTTGATGGCCCCGTCTGTGTCATTCATACCAAGCTTAAGAAAAGTCCAGTCGAGGACGTGCTCTTCGACGTCCCAATTGCTGACAATGCCTGTGCCGGGTTCGAAAGCATTTCTGATGTGGCCCTTGGCGTTGGTATCGGCATAGCAGTCATAGCTTGCAAAAGAATACGTCTTGCCCAATTTCCGGTCTCTGTATTTGGCCATAATCGGTGGTATGCTCAGTCGCGGATTCGATTCGAAAGACCAACCAGCTCGGACGGCAGAGGAGCCTGTGATATCAGTTCTAATTAGCTTCGGCTGTCGAGTTGGGAGTGGGCGGACGAACCATTATCAATGACGATTGCGGTTTCGCCCTGGGGTCTCGCCAGAGCTTTCTCTCGGCCATCGGGCTGAGGGGCGACATATTTCTCGAACTTGGTCTCCTTTACGTTGTAGATGCGGGCGGGCGGATATGTCTTCTCTTCGCGCACAGGCAATGGTGGCATCGGGGTGTCAATTGCTGACGGTGCCATATTGATGGTTTCCGTCGAGATATTTGGCTAGTGGTGTTGAGAGAAGTGAGTATGGGTCATGACTGAGATAGGGTCTTGTCGGATTTCGAGCTATTGAAGAGTTTGATTTGGGGAATGGAGGATTTTAATATTGTTGCACGCAGTACTATAATGGGCTTTACGGGTGATGACTATCAGTGAATGTAGGATTCATTGGTCAAGTCAAGGACCTGATCGATGGTTTTGATGCTCCGAGCTATCACGGGTGAGTATAGTAGGAAATAACGGTAGTATTAAAATCCGCGGGCCTCTTGCTCCCTTCTATGTGGCTAATTGTCTCTATGGTGTCCTGCCAACAAGCATAACGATGTCTCCTCAGGACAAGGCTGGTCATCGAAATGCTCGAATCGTATTTGACTGGCGCGCCTCCCTGCCTAGCTGCTGCAGGCGTACCAGCTATAGGGGCTAGGTTACATGTAGACTTAAGATAGTCAACTACTTTTACTTAGCGTGATCTGGGCGCGGCTTTCACTCTGCTATCAAAAGTGGAGTAACAGCCCTATCTGTAGATGAAGTAACAATCTTAAAGGGTAACAAGATATACATAACATCCAAAGTCAAGCAGTGGAAAGTGGTTGACATATTGGATGCCAAAAGTGGCAATAAGGCTACCGGCCTTAAATCAACCATAGTCATATAATAAGTAGTATGTGTCTCACGAAGTACAAAACAGGTCTATTCTCATGACTCTGGCTTCATAACATCGGGTGAGCTATGACGACATGCGGAGGTTTATTCTACGGAGCTTTGCTCTAACCATACTTCAGGCAGGGTCTTTCAGGTTATCGGTAGCTATAGAAATCAAATGTTAGACTATGGGTTTTTAGTTAAGCAAGCAAGAGGTGGACAAACCCTCCAGGTGAAATAACACGTTAGACTGGTAATTCTTGAACATTTGCGCTACCAGCTCGATGTTCATGTTTTGTACATTGATCTCCTGCCATCACGATAGTTAGGTGTCTGAGCTCAATAACTGACGCTGGGTTCGCTACATACCTGAAGGCTCTTGTTCATTACCATGACTGCCTCATTGAGTTTCTCCTGAAAATTGGTGAGTTCCAACTGATTTTGTGTTTCATAGCATAGTTTTAGCATGCGAGTCTGCTTACAACATTGGTGATGATGCGCGACAGCAGTAGGTTCTGTTGGTGTTCATGTGGACTTTCCTGGGGAATGTCATCAGAGACTCGTTTACCTCTGCCAAGCTTGGAGTAAATATACAAACCATCTTGCTGTTTGCCGTGACTTTCCCTTGAGGCTCAAAAGAGAGCTTGGTATATTATATCTTTGATATCTTCTTCTAATGAATTATGTGTGTGTAATCAATTGGTGTCGGAGTATATCAACTACTCGAATCAATAGATCTTGGAAACTGTCTATGCACTTTCTTACATGTGTTAAGGCAGTCAGTAGCCTAGGTAGGTAGCTGCTGTGCATCAGAGGACCCACATCCGCAGAGGTAGGAAGCCACCGTACTTTACTGGGGCCCTCTACACAATACCTACATCCTCCAGAATAACATGCATCTTTCCATCAAGACGCCAGGATCGATTTTCGTAGCTACCCCTATCAATCAGCATAATGACCGATCGACAGTGCCACTGAGAGACGAACACTGCCAGTGATAAGAATCGAGTCAAATCCACACGATACGAGCAAGTCGACCCACAGCGTACTCGGAGACATCACCGCCTCAATCAAAAATGTCACAGCCTACAGAAGCCCAGATCGCTCACCAAGAGTTGATAGACCAACTCGACATCCATTCCATACAGAGGCGCTTCAGGAACCCGCACTGGCGGCCGAACCAGCGGCGCAACAAGAACATCAAGACTATCATTGGTGACGCGTCTCGCAAGGAGGCTTCCATGGCCGCCACGCCTCAAGCGAACAGTGGTGCTGCTACACCAGTGCATGTCGACGATAACGGTCTCTCCACGAGTGGCACATCAACACCCGCCCAGCCCGCCAACGGACACGGCAGTGGTAACGGCGACAGCAACAGCTCTAGTATCCAGCCCAATCTCGCCCAAGCCTCACGGAGTCTGTCGAAGCTAGTGCTAGAAAAGACGTTAAGACCGAATGCTAGCGGTGCTACGACCACGTCGGCTCCGAGCGTTACGTACACCAACGTCGAGTCCGCGCCTTCTCTTGCACACACAAAGCGATACTGCGACGTTACAGGCCTCCCAGCACCCTACCTCGATCCAAAGAGCAGACTACGGTATCATAACAAAGAGGTCTTTGGCTTCATCCGGTCAATGGCTCAAGGCACGCCCGAGGCGTACTTAGAGGCCCGTGGGGCGCACACTATCCTGAAATGAGAGGATATTACCTGTTGCCAGTTCTATTTTATTCTAAAACCAATAGAGCACATTGCTACTAATGGAGCATGGTTTATTAGGACAAATGTCTCTATAACCTCTGAAGAGATCTTGAGGACCTAGACAGCTTACCAGGAGGCAAAGCTGAGGCCATAATGGTATTTCCTACATCAAGGATTTGGGGGATCAAATGTTCAATCAACAAAGTCAAGCCTATCCTACGCACCGGTCGCCTTTCAGCGACCGGATGACAGGCATACGCTCCGGCTTAATGTGATCAGAGAAATTATCTTAATCTCTGCCTGTAACTGACGGGTACCGAAAGCGAATAGGGATGTCGCTCTCAGTGACCACAGTCTTTGATGACTGAGGACGCCGCGGCAAAATACGAAGTAAAGAAATGGTGGTTCGTCATCAACAAACCAAAAGGGAGTTTCAGATAAGTAGAAGTGATGACTCCTCAATACCTAAGCGTGCTTGTATCAAGCGGAAGTTATAACCCAAGTTACCTATTTCCCTCGGCTTTGTGCATTTCTGCAGTGATATCACACCGTGTACTTATAATGCCGTGACGACTCGTTTAACAAAGTCATATAGAGGGCCGATCTTACGGGAAGTAGGAGTTAGGTAAGGGAACGTGATGGTCCTCGGCTCAGGTAAAGTTCGAGCTTGGTGGGAGGTAGAGAAAGTAAAATTTCAGAATTTTGGTGAGCCATTCTAAAATAGGTACATTCCCTCTGCTTATATACATATATTACCTAGGTAGCAGGACCTTTATTCAGATAAACGACTATCACGGGCAGAGTTACCGTTAAGGGCTGGGTTTCTCCGACAATGATTGGCCAAGCTGCGGCTCTTCACCTTGTGGTGCCTGCCGAGCCACTGCAATGTCATCCTGCAGGCAGCGTTGAGTGCTAAGTTACCGTACCGTGTTCTTTGCGACAGGGGGTCCCCGTGTGAACTTGTGGCCAGCTTCTAAAAGGATCTCAAAATTTTGAGTTGCGTTTTATTCGAAATCTTACGGCGCAAATACAAATCCACCAACGTTTAACATCTCGATCGCGATTTAATACTACCTAGGTAGAAGGCTCGGCGGTCTATTTTATTCTATTTAGTACCGTACCGCGTTCAGGCCTGACGAGCGAGCTCAACTTTGAAGCAAAGCGAAACAAGTAAAATCGACATTAGGGGTCAAACCCAGAAAACAGAAAACAGGCACAATGCCGACGATGTGGTTATCAGATAATCAGAGTAAGGGCCTCGAATTCCAGCACTTTTTACTACCCAGGGAGAAATGCAACAGGGGAAGAATGGCAGACAACGAGATATAAAGGAAATCTAATCAAGGTTTTCGCGACAAGGGGATAGAGGAAAGAAAGAAGATTGACAGGGCGAATCATGGCTAACATCTTAACGATTTACAGAGATTGGGGTTGTCTTCTGCTCAGGCGGTATGTGTGCTGTATACACCACATAGCAGTGTTGTTATTGCTATCAACGAGGGAAAGGGGCTGAAGTTTCGTTTTGCGGTCGTTTCTAGGAGGCTTCTTCCTGATCGGTGGTGTCATGCTATTCTTTGATCGGGCTATGTCAGTTTTTTCTCACCTCCCTCGCCCCTCATGACACTCTCTGTGTTGTGGTTTTTCCTTGGCAGTGAAGATGCATGCTAACAGATACGGTGCACAGGTTGGCAATGGGCAATGTACGTATCCTTACCCCCTGATCCGCTTGATAGCAACCAAAGATCCTCCATCGAATCCCCCCTCTCATTCCTCGCACTCTCATCCGATGCCATAAACCGCTATGTTTCGAGATAACCCGTTTCTGTTCGTCTCTGACATGACCAAAACCGTCACAAAATAGATCCTCTTCCTCATCGGTTTAACGATCATAATCGGACCCCAAAAGACTCTCGTTTTCTTCGCGCGGAAACAAAAGGCGAAGGGAACCGCGGCCTTCTTCGCCGGGCTTACGTTGATCCTGATGCGCTGGCCCCTAATAGGCTTCCTTGTTGAACTGTACGGCATATTCATATTATTCGGCGACTTCCTTGGTACAATCGCAGGCTTCGCGCGGAATGTTCCTGTTATCGGCCCTTATATCGGCCTCCTTGTCGACCGCATTGGATTGGGGCGCAGAAACGCCGAGTTACCAGTCTGAGGAGACTGCCTTTCGCTCCGCCCAAAATATACGCGTATTATTTTGCACGCTAGATCACTGTGCAATGAAAGGAGGTGTCACCACTTCCCTTTTGGCATGGCACTTAAATTCATATATACCATATTCGCCTCCACAGGCGGTGGGAACATTATTGAGATGTACTATGTTGTAATGATACGAATAAGGCTCAAAGGTTTGGAAGATGGTTGACGGCAATATACGACACGATACGCGCCGGTAGTGCGGTTATAGAGGACAAAGGTATAAAGAGTTGTGGAACTGGGGACGGATATACCCATTGCTGGTAAAACAGTAGAGTACGGCTGTTCTCTTTTTTTTGTGGAAGAAATGGCCTGTCTTGTTATCGTTTGCCTATGCAGAATCCCAGAGCTGGTTCGGGATGTAATATGTATGTTTGGTTTCTCGAACCAGTCAAAGAGCAACTCGGAGGTGGTCATGCCATCATCATCACAAAAAAGAAAGAAAGAACTCTATCAAGATCCCGATATCAACACTCTTTCCCCTTTTCCCATGCTTCTAACAGCAGCAATGCGCCCATCCTCCAACATAGCCTAGTGTTCGTTATGCGGTAATGCTGATCCGTACACGGTTCTACCCTGCACCGAGGCACCCCCTTCCCAGAGGAACAACGTTGGTCGTCAGATACTCATATCTGCTCTTAGTATCCGGCCTTGATGAGGTAGTCGGCGAGCGCCTCGACGGTTGAGCTTGCGTTTTGGGCGTGGTGATTCTCGCCATGGTGGCCGATTATGACAGCCTGCTTTGTTTTGGCGACGCAAATTCCTACCTTACCCTACAAAGTACATGCGAAAGACGGGAATTAGCCCTTGTGTTCCTTTACTGCTATGCCGCATTGTATATGCGAGGCATGCCTGGGCGAAGAAGCAAGGGAAAAAACGTGCCACCTTTGTAAGCGCAGGACGTTAAAAGGGAATGTCACTTACAGACCGGGCATAGATAGTCCGATCCACGATTCTGGCTACCACATAGCGGGTACCTGCCACATGGATACCCTCTGCCTGGGCGGTGGCGGCGGCGTTCTTGTCGTTATAGACATTGGCAATGGTCTTCATCTCAGCGGGCTTGAGCTGTTCAGTGTGCGCGTACATTAGCCCTGTTCCTGAAGCTCATATAGCACCCTGTGGCTTAAGACCGACGTCCCTCCGGTTGCTTTTTTCCCACTTCTTTTTCGAGACGCGGCACAGCCGACGGGGTAACTAGTGTAGGTAGGAGTGCATACTTGAAAATCCGGTGAGGCGGCCCAGACGCTGTCACCGGCGCCGCTGATGATGGCGGCCTTGTCAATGTGATGACTGCCAACAAGGCTGCATATCTCGATCAGTCACTGTTGTTTGCAGAAGTGATCATCTCGTCAATCTCGTCGGGCGGGCTAGAGGCTATTTACCTAGAGTCGATGTACTCTGCAGCAGCATTTCAAGAGTCAGCGTTGTGTTCGCCTCCAAGACAACTCAGCAAGGAAGGTGGGGGTCTGTTTCTCGTTGTAGAGCTCTTAGGCTAGGAGAGGGGGATGTTTACGTTGCCAAGACATGGTTACTCTTGTAAGTCAACCTCTAAGGTTTAAGGTGGAAAAGGGTTTCGTGTTTGGCAGAAGATACAGCAGGCGAAACGCAGTTGGTTGAGAGAGATAAATATATGGTTGGTGTGAGCGGAAGGTCGGTGACTGGTCAAGTCGGTTGCTCAGGTTTATTACACAAAGGGGATGGATGACTGAGGTAGGCATTGCTGGCTCAGGTCTGCAAGGCACCCGCTAAAGACTTAGTAGGGGCTCTCTCTGGTCAATGAGGGGCTGTTTTCAGGGTGGGCAGCTGGCCTGAAGCAATGACCTAATAACAATTTTCTCCTTGTCAACCCCGCAACGCGCTGCTGGGCCCGTACATAGAAGGACAAGTAGGATGGGACGATGTCTACCTAGTGATAAACAACTTCCGGATATATGCATAGCACGATATCTACCATAGCACTCAAGCGTTACGTGTACTACGAATACCCAGAATGCGGTGGATCTCGCGGTGATTGGCGTCGATCGGGGGCCACCATGCACGATCCCTTCTTCTAATACCGTAGGAGACTACCTTTAAGTATCAAAACCGCTTGAAACTCATGGGGGCCCTCCTAACATCTGCTTCATTACTATGGTGACCTCGCATGTCTTATATCTTGCAGCAATACACATATGGGTAGTTTCCGCCAACGCCGCAGGGCGGTAACCTAGTGTATAACTACAGTATGAATGTCGTCATGCCGAACCCATCGAACCTGTCAGTGCATAGGTCTAGCTCCCTAGAAGTTCCCATAGGATAACTGGCATCAGCTAATACTCTGACGCCGGCGGAACGCCTTCTCGGCCTACCATAGAATATTGAAGCACGCCAGGCTTTATAGCATTGGGAACATCACGAGACGAGCGCCTAGCACTGTTTTGATTATTTAGCCGTTCGAATCGACCATGATCCGAGTTAGATCGCCTCAGTGTCATCCCACCCTGCCGTCCACATTGCGGGATCTTGGGATGAACTTAAGAGACCATCTCATGATGTTATTACGGGTGATCAAAAAAGGGAAGCACTCAAGAACCACATCAAATTCCCACGATCTACATAGGAGATATTCCTAGCCGGCTGTGCTCTAAAAAGAAGATGCATTCATACAGATCTGTACCTAGGTAAGTGTTGGATAGATGCCGGATTACATAATAGCAGATAGCGGGCTAGATCGGACATCAGTACCGTTAGGTACCTGGATCGGAGGTAACGGGAATCGGTGATTTTCCCCTGGCTAGCTTGCATCTTCTGAAACTTCAACACCACCAATCCTAGCCTTAAAAGGGTCGGTGAAACCATACGTGGCCCTCCAACATCTACCGTGTACCTTCGTATGGGACTCTTTGTCTTGCCATCGTGGGTTCGTGTAGTTCGTATACTGAAATGGCTTCAAGACACCTTCATTTGTCGATACTACCAGCTTGCGGAGCCCTTGCTGGTCGCATAGATCATTGGGGTCTTCTTAAAGGACCAATTTCGCGCCGGGGAACCATCACGCAAGAAACCTGTGAACAACAAAAGCTCCAGGCCTGAACGGCTGAACCTGGCAGTCCTGATAGGTAATTTGGGGGGGAGGGGGCCAAACACAAAGCTATTGTCACAGCCATGGATATAATGGACGCCTGTATTCTGGGTGTTGTCTGTCCAGGCCCAGGGACATTATAGTATCAGCTGTCTTGAGCCTATTCGGGTGGTTGAGCTTTCGTTTCATGCAACTGAAAGCCGCATCACCATCACCTTGGGGGCCCAAAGCACCGAGAAATACCCAACGTAACCAATATCACACACCTCCTGCTGTTGTAGAGCCTTGTGACTTAAATACAACGAGAACTTGACAGAAGCTGCACAGTAGGGTCTTTGTCAATCGGCCAAGCTACGCCGGACCAGGGGTCGCCTTGCTCAGCATCCGCGCAACACACGTTCCAGATCACATCCTAGCCGTTGATCACCCTTCGTTCATTACGTCGCCAATCAATCTCAAACAAAAGCCGCCGGACGCCGCCCATTTGGGATGGTACGTTTTCATCAGAGGGAAGCAACAGGAAGTATACATAACTTCACTGTACTAATACCGTGGCTCAGTTGCCATGTAAGTGATAGCTCGTCCACGTGGGTAGTCCAGCCGAGATCTGAAAGTTAAATGGACCTCCACATCTCATGTCCAACATTACAAGCCATTGCGTTCAATGAGTTCTGTCACTTCTGTTGTGAAGTGATCTCGTTTTGACACTCCATTTTGGTGATATCGACACTAAAATTCTAGATTCTCGATACAGCGTCTGTAACCTCCGAGCAAGGTCTAAACGCAGGGTTGTTACGGAGGATATACAAATCGATTAGTCGCTCTAGCTCCTTGAGGGAGGACAAGGGGCCAGGTTGCCCTGCAGTTCCAAAAGCGCCCACAATGCATATCCATGAAGGACCCCCTCATGGTGGGCCAGTTACTGTAACAGACGATACAGCGCGCACATCAACTTATAATGGGCATGTTACCCCCGTAGACACTTTGACGAGCGCATGCCAATATGCTAGTCGTCCTCTCCCTGCTACGCCAACCTCCAAAACAAAGATGGCAGATCGGCCAAGCACTTCAGGTGGCCTTGCTTCGAGAAACACGGTCAGAAACGACTTCAAGTTTGACAAGAGAATTTCAAGAGACGACTCTTTTCTTCAACCGAGGGCGTATGGAGAGCCTGATCCTAGACCCTATACTCACTCTCGAGGTCGGCCGCCAACCCCCGAGTGCAGCCCAAAGACCGTGGCTGCGTCGCGATTTGCATCCCGAACTCATGGCTTGGAGGTAGCGTCCAGTTCTTTCGAAGACGAGCGTAATGGAAACATTGGAATGGCCCTGGGGAGTCCTAGTCACCCGCCGACAATGTGGAACACATGGGACTCACATGGTGCTGAACGGCCTGTGAAAGACTCAGCTTGGGCTATGACTCCCCGAACATCCAGGGACAATAGTGCGGATACTTTCGAGATGCCAATAACGAGGAAGCCATCGAGCAGATGGAATTTGTTTGGCATTTTTGGTAGAAAGCAATCCGACCACACAACCTCTTCAACATCTACTTCTGAGCTAAACAGCTTGAAAGACGTTCATAAACATGAAGATGAGCTCGGATTGGCCATCCAGACGCCGCTTTCAGGTCTGAAGAGTCCAGCAAGGAGTAATACAGTCAGTTCACGCAAAATACCAAAGCACAAACCTATCGTTATAAGATCACAAACGCTGCCGCTAAACGTCGAAAACGACAAGAATGATCGAAAGACGATGCAGACCAAAAGAAGGGGAGACGGAGAGTCTGAGCGCATTCCAATAGCTCTGGATATGGGTCCTAGATCAGTTCCTACCAGTGGCCCACTACTAAACGTTGAGATTCCCGACATACGGATGGAAAGATATAGCGTCATGTTTAACAGCGTCTTGAATTCTAACCCGTCGTTGTTAACGAGGCGTCAGGCGACGGTGCAGAAACTCAAGAGTATCGAGGATGCCGTCGAACGAGAAGAGGTCAGTTGCGGTTAGGCTTTTCATGTGAAACAATATTCTGACGAAAAGCAGCGAGAAAAACTCCGTGGTGAGACTCGGAGGGCAACTTCACCCCAGCCGGCGGGGAGAAGATCTGCTCTGGGTTTATTCCCTCCCAGCAGACCAGACCATGAGATGCCTCATAGGCTATCGCCACGCCTTAGATCGAATACTTCACCCGCTCTCCTCCCGTCTCCGTCAAAGTCTAATTTTGCCCACTCCTCGGCTGCCAATAAACACCACGCTACTAAGGACACTTCGAGATTAAAGTATCATAGACACAAGTCCCACAAGCAACCCGATGGCCAAGGAATTGGTGCAGCGATGAGATCCGATGAGGGAACGCAGGAAACGGTTCCAGAATCTTCGCATTTCAGCAATGATCAGTCTAACCTCATACTCGACTCACCAACTGAGATGGAGGAGCCCGAGGGTTATGATACCATCAAGTCAAAAGCTTGGAAGCCCATCACGACGTATCACGCTTCCCCCGAACCAAAGTGGCAGATGATAAGCCCCTCCTCTTCCTCTCAGAAAACCCCAACAACAGCATCTTCGTACACGAGCAGCCACCGCAAGCGATCGCCCTCACTCTTGTCTTCATCACGCACGCAAATTACCGTACAGACGGAGGATTTCTCCGACGACGCTTCCTCTTCCTACCCGGATGGCAATACTACTAAGATGACACCGGTCGAGATTTCAATCGCCCGACAAATCTCTATATCGCGGCAGCAGCGCAAGCTCCTCCAGCCACTGCACACGGGGCCGTCCCCGTCCCCGTCTACATCTGCGTCGTCGGGTAGTAGGAGGCCGTCCCATGCGAATGCGAGCCCGGCGCGCACAAGCCCCATGGTGGGGGCCATGGTGGGTGTTGCGGGCGCCGCGGTGGGCGAGAAGGGAAGAATAGCTGAGACGAAGACGTCGACGCCGACTTTGGTGCACCCGCCAGACACGCTCGGAACACCCCTCGCGCTTGCTCAGTTACGGAGGAGTGAGCAGATAATACTTGAAGGAGCTTAATTGGGTACCTGTACCTAGTTGACTGTCCTCTCTCCTCTAGAGTGACTTGCTTTCTCTCCTGCACCCCATGACTTGAATTGGGTCATTTATCGAAAGTTGGATTGGTTCTTGGATCTATCTAATTTATCTTTCATCTATTCAAACTGTACATACGGACATATTACTATCAAGACGGCAGCGACGGTGAATGGAATTACAGGGAGCGTTTTTAGTGAGGGATTGTGGTTTTGGAGACTCAGCTGAGTCTTGAACCACTGAGGGCGTTAGAAAAGGAAGGAAACATTTGTTCACGAGTCCGGAACTCGGGTACTTATTAGACTCACAAGTGATTACTAGGTCAAGAGCTTACAATGGTTTGTACATAGCTATCTTGGGTGAATTGCACCCTTCTAAGTACGGTAATGGGAATGCTATCATGAGTGCGGATGTTTGAGTTATTACTGCCTATTATTTACATAGTGGCTCCTTACTGACTTCTGATTAGCCATTATTATTGAAAGACAAGACAAGACAGAACAAAACAAGGAGGTCGGATCCCTGGCTCAGGAAAGGTACCCTGGATGGTGACTTACCGAGGCAGAATTCTTGGTGCAGTACATACCTGGGCACGACTTCACGAAAATGGGCAGAATACAACGAATCCTTGATATAATCCCCACTAGTTCTAGAAGGTGTTTTCTAGTTATTTAAAAGGGATGAAATGTGGCGCTGGACAAGTCACGACAACACGAAATCTCTATTCTAAATCTCTGACCTAGATGGAAATTGCAAGTATCAGAGTGTGACGACATGAAACGTGGGATCAGTTTGTATAACTTTGGCGACATCTTGGATCAAGCAGATCTTTATGCACAGTATAGTGGAGTATGTATATAGTAGCTGGAGGGGCTGAGACGATCTTTGGTCCGGGTATGGGTATGGATCATAAATCAGGACAAAAAAGGGGTTATTGCCCTTCTTTCTTTCTTAGAATAGATATATATCAGGATAGGCTAGCTTTATCTCGTAATGTGACTGAACTGTACGCTCAATTTCTGAAAAGGAACATAACTTATTCCTGAAGCATATTCTAACTCCTAGCCCCAACCTTCCAAAGATAAGGTAGGTGAAACCGAACAACGCTTTCTATATTGGCTCGCGCTCGTGGCGTGAACGTCTCGGTAAAGCCCCGTCAATGAATGACATCACAGCCAACGACCCTCCACCGACGGCCGGAACCAACCGGCTCGTACGGGTCCGGTGGGATAGTTTGCCCGGTATATTAGGCAATGAACATACGGATTGGGTGTGTAAACCCCAGCCTCGTAGGTCCTCTCACCACTTAGGTTATTCTAAAACGGCAATGGATCCAGATGGTAAGACAAAGCCGGCATGTGGTATACAGCCACTTCGGGTATTTACATCACTAGACAGCAAGAGTTTTGCTTCTTCGCTTGTTCTATTAAAGGTATGTTAGCTTCTTTTCGGTCTACGCCACTGGAATCTACACTGCAGTGCGGATAGTGGTGGTCACGGAGAAAAAAGCAGAAAGTCCGTTCCGGATCTTGCTTACGGTAGAACATCTTGCTCTGGTTGCTGAGACCATCGCTCTTGGCCACGAGGTCGTCGATCTTCTCGCCACGCTGCAGTACACTTTCAATCGTCTTGTGTAGCACGATCTTCGTTTCATCAAGCTCCTTCTGTATTTTCATGATGCTGTCGGCCTGGTGCGGGTCTTGGTACTTGGTGAGGTAGTCCTTTAACTCGGGCATAGTGACGCTGTTGGCGCTAGCCGATAGCCATGCGGACCGGGGATGGGAGGCCAGGAACTCGTCCATGACCTTGGATAGCAATTGGTGCGCTACTAGCGCTGGGTACTCATGGTCTGAAATGATGATACCACAGACACCCTCGGTTCGTCCGTAGGCATGGAATGTGTAGTCTGTTGTTAAGCATGCGTATTAGCGTCTATTTTCATCCTTAGCCAATGGTTGCTTTGTCCAACACTGAAAGGGCGCACCTTGTTCTTCAACATCTTGTCTCTGTCCTGGCCTGGTTCGTTCGGCTACCGTCTTGGCGAACATGGTCATGAATTCGCCATAGCTGTGCTCGTCTTCAGATTAGCACTTATAATCTGGAGGCGTGTGCGCGGCTAGGCATGTGTAGATAGGTGGTCGTACTTCTGGCGGGTGAAGCGCGAATATGCGCTCAACTCCTTCTCAGCTACAAGCTCAACACCAGGCTTGCTCTCGTTTCGGATGATCTGTACCAATGAAGGGGTCAGCAATTGGATCTGGCCGAGGCTTGACTTGGCAGAGGTAGGTAGATCTCGTACACCGATGTAATGAAGCTTCATGTTGGGCAGCGTTGTTATGAGTCGATTAGAATTCTCCTGTCGAAGGGCTCTCGAGCTTGTTTTAAGGGGGGGCGCAGAGAGAGGTGTGCTGAAAAGAGATAATGATGTAGATGGTTCTGGGAGTTGCGGTAACGTTGGGACGAGGGGCTCCTCGGATCGATGATGGAGTTAAGACAGGTAGGTAGATGTTAATTCAGGCAGCGGCTTTGGAGGCTAAGCCCAGTAAGTATGCTGTAGATACAGCATACAATAGGCTATCCACACGGCACAGACAGGGGCAATGGATACCTAAGGTAAGTTTAAGTGCCTACCAATAGCTGAACAGCATACAATGAAATGCCTATCTACCTACCTAAGGGGAAAGACTTAAGCCTTTCTGAGCCTTTTGTCATATGTCATATGTACTCTATATTGTCTAGTGCAAATCCGTATATTCGCTACAATCCTGATAGTGCGGAGAGTTGTCCACTAAGATCGGGCAGCTGATCTGCTGTACAGCTACTTATTGTGTAATTAACCTCTTACGGCAAAAGTAGGTAGGTACCTGTAGCACCCCTGGTTTAGAGAGAAGGCTCGAACCCACTGTAATAGCACCTTATGTACGCCGTACCTGCATATATATCAGTAAATGTTAAAATACCTACCTCCTAACTGCATATGTACCTACCTGGCCTACTCACTGTAAAGCGGTCCTCTCTCGCCGCAAGAGTCATCGTTCTTACACCGTTCCAGTATAAGGGCACCTGCATGGACGGGGAAAAAACTGCACAGGCAAGCATAACTGGACGCAAAAGGTATCATGATCAAGTAGAAAGATCAGACCAAACCCAAAATTATAGCCGTATTCTCCGCCCTCACTCTCCGCAGAAATCTTGTAAATTAGCATTTGCAATCACCGACTCTCCTGTTTCAGGTTATCATGTCTTCCCATGAAGAAGCGCAGTGGCGCGCACAGTTTGCAGCCATGAAATCGGCTTTGGCTGATCTAAAGCTACCAACTCAATATCAGAACTCTGAGGCGACAAGTCTTGATATTGACGATGAGGAATTCACATCTGGAAATAGTGGCGATGACGTATGGGACTTCATCTCCGACACCGAAGATGATCTATACAGTAGTGACTTTATAGAGGAGACCGATAGCGGTACTGGTAGCAGAGACGGCGGACTGTCATGGTTTTCGCAGCAGTGTTCTGCTATTTCCGCAAGAAAGGGGGGGCTTTCACAAGATGCCCTTCAGGGCCAGATCCTAGAAGCTTTGAGCTCCAGCAGATCCGAGGGCGAGGTGCAATCTCAGTTAACTGACCTTATAGGATTTAACGATCTAGACTTTGTCATACAAGTCCTTTCCCACAAAGATGCAATTCTGTCAAGCTTCACTACCGAAGAGATACAACCGCCCACTGGCCGCCTTTTAACCAAAGCCGAGAGGGATGCGGCGCTTCGACGCAAAGACTTTGAACACAAGAATACTTTCTTAGCGTCAACTATGCATAAGGAGGTCAAATATCCACATGTTTACAAGAGACACGACGCTGGAAACACTTTGAGCCATTCGGGGAAAAAGTACGGCCTGCCCGTAAGGAGTGAAAGAAGGCCAAATGAAAAATATGAAGAGTATTTTATCCCCGCTGGCAAGGCAGGAGAGCTTTGGCCGGGGCACAAGCTGATCAATATAAGCGATATGAATGGCCTGTGTCGTCGGACTTTCAAAGGCTACAAGACGCTCAATCGCATGCAGAGCTTGGTCTACCCAGTCGCTTATAAGAGCAACGAAAACATGCTAATCTGTGCTCCTACCGGCGCGGGAAAGACGGATGCTGCTATGTTGACTATTTTACAAACTATTGGACAATATCTAACACCCCATCCCATGGACAACATAGAGGCTACGGACTTCGCTGCTGAACTGGAAGGGTTCAAAATTGTCTATGTCGCGCCCATGAAAGCCCTGGCAGCTGAAATCACCGAAAAGCTGGGAAAGCGACTCGCGTGGCTCGGTGTCCGTTGTCGCGAGTATACTGGAGACATGCACCTGACTAAGTCCGAAATTGTTCAGACGCAAATAATCGTCACTACCCCTGAAAAATGGGACGTTATTACGCGCAAAGGCACTGGCGATACTGAATTGGTGCAAAAGGTTCGGCTACTCATTATTGATGAAGTACATATGCTCCACGACGAGCGTGGTGCTGTCTTGGAGTCTCTAGTCGCACGCACAGAAAGACAGGTCGAAAGCACCCAATCGATGATTCGTATCGTCGGTCTCTCAGCTACGCTCCCGAACTATGTCGATGTTGCCGATTTCCTCAAGGTCAACCGATATACCGGGCTATTCTATTTCGATGCATCGTTTCGTCCCGTGCCCCTGGAGCAGCACTTTATTGGCGTCAAGGGCAAGGCCGGGTCGAAGCAATCCCGAGAAAATCTCGACACTGTTGCCTTTGAAAAGGTGAAAGAGATGTTAGAACAGGACCACCAAGTAATGGTATTCGTTCACTCCAGAAGGGACACTCTCCTTACTGCCAAGATGCTGCACGAAAAGGCTGCTGATCAAATCTGTTTGGATTTGTTTGACCCGCAAGGGCATCCGTATTACGAGCAGGCGGTCAGGGATATGAAGCAGTCAAAGGCACGGGAGCTTAGAGATCTCCTCCCCAAAGGCTTGGGTATACATCACGCTGGTATGACTCGTTCAGATAGAAACCTTATGGAGCGACTTTTCGCCGAAGGTGTCATCAAGGTTCTGTGCTGTACCGCGACTCTCGCGTGGGGCGTGAACCTTCCAGCCGCGGCGGTAGTTATCAAAGGAACCCAAGTTTATAGCGCACAAGACGGAAAATTCGTGGACCTCGGTATTCTCGACGTTCTCCAAATTTTTGGGCGCGCTGGTCGCCCTCAGTTTGAGGATGTTGGTATCGGTATGATATGCACAACTGCAGACAAACTGTCCCATTACCTGGGGGCAGTTACCGCGCAAGAGCCTATCGAATCCAGGTTCTCGTCGAAGCTCGTTGATAACCTCAACGCAGAGATTTCCCTAGGCACGGTGTCTTCCATTCACGATGCTGTCCAGTGGATTGGTTATTCATACTTATTTGTCCGGATGCAAAGAAACCCGATGGCATATGGCATCGGGTGGGCTGAGATAGAAAATGATCCTCAGCTTGTTCAGAAGAGGAGACAATTGGCTATGCAGGCTGCTCGCACATTACAACAAAGCCAAATGATTATATTCAACGAAGTTACGGAAGAACTGAAAAGTAAAGACATCGGACGAATTGCTAGTCAATATTACATCCAACAGTCGAGCATTCAGATTTTCAACGAGAAGATGAAACCTCACGCAACCGAAGCGGACGTCTTGCATATAATCAGTTTGAGCGGAGAATTTGACAATATCCAGTCAAGAGACAGCGAGGCTGACGAGCTTATCCGGATGCGAAAGGAAGGCGCCTATTGTAAAATTCCCGGCATGGAGAAGCCAAGCGACAACGAGGTTGAGAAGCTTGCCAAAGTGCGGGGAGAAGGCCGCGATCGTAACACTCCTAGTGGTATCGACACCCCGCAAACAAAGACTAATATTCTACTGCAAAGCTACATATCTGGGGTACAGTCCGAAGATTTCGCTTTGATGAACGACCTCAACTATGTGGCCCAGCAATCAGCCCGGATTTGTCGTGCCTTGTTCATGATCGCCCTGAACAGGCGTTGGGGGTATCAGTGTCTGGTTCTGCAGACCCTAGCGAAATCTATCGAGAAACGATTATGGCCATTCCAACACCCCCTTCACCAGTTTAACCTGCCTAAGCCTGTGATCGATCATCTTGATAAGAAGGGGCTTACCATCGAAGCACTGCGAGACATGGAGCCGGCAGAGATCGGTGGCTTGGTGAACAATCAGGGGGCTGGCAAAAGAATCGCAAGACTCATCACCGACTTCCCCACTGTTTCAGTAGATGCCGAGATCGCTCCTCTCAACCGCGATGTGTTGCGTATAAAGCTGTACGTCACTCCAGACTTCCGGTGGAACGACCAGATCCACGGAACTTCCGAGTCATTCTACATCTGGGTTGAGAATTCGGAAACATCCGAGATATATCATCACGAATTTTTTATCCTCAATAGAAGAAAGCTCTACGATGACCATGAGCTCAATTTCACAATACCACTCTCTGACCCTCTCCCAAATCAGATCTATGTTAGAGCAGTGTCGGACAAGTGGCTCGGTGCAGAAACGGTGACACCTGTATCCTTCCAGCACCTTATTCGACCAGATACGGAGAGCGTGTACACCGACTTGTTAAACTTGCAACCGCTGCCAATTAGTGCTCTGAAGAACCCTGCTCTCGAAGAAGTTTATGCCAAGAGGTTTCAGTTCTTCAACCCGATGCAGACCCAGATTTTCCACACACTTTATCATACGCCCGCAAATGTCCTGCTCGGGTCTCCGACAGGGAGTGGTAAAACGGTCGCAGCGGAACTAGCCATGTGGTGGGCTTTCCGAGAACGGCCGGGCTCGAAGGTCGTCTATATCGCTCCGATGAAAGCCCTCGTCCGTGAGCGAGTCAAGGATTGGGGAGCTAGGCTGTCGGGTCCTCTAGGCCTAAAGTTAGTAGAGCTTACGGGTGATAATACGCCCGACACGAAGACTATTAAGGATGCAGACGTCATCATAACTACGCCTGAGAAGTGGGACGGCATTTCGCGTAGCTGGCAGACGAGAGGCTATGTTCGGCAGGTCGCCCTGGTGATTATAGATGAGATCCATCTTCTCGCAGGGGACAGAGGTCCTATTCTGGAGATCATCGTCTCACGTAAGTCATACTCGAACCCTTGAAAAGAAACATGTCTGACCATGATCAGGAATGAATTACATTGCCGAGTCTACCAAGAATTCGGTTCGGCTTCTCGGTATGTCCACGGCGTGTGCAAACGCCACCGACTTGGCCAACTGGCTCGGTGTGAAAGAGGGACTATTCAACTTCCGCCATTCAGTACGTCCAGTGCCGCTTGAACTTTATATAGATGGCTTTCCCGAGGTCAGAGGCTTCTGCCCCTTGATGCAGTCAATGAACCGGCCGACGTTTTCGGCAATTAAGACCCATAGCCCCGAGAAGCCCGTTATTGTTTTTGTACCATCTCGACGTCAAACCCGCCTGACCGCCAAAGACCTCATCAATTTTTGTGGTATGGAAGACAACCCTAGGCGGTTCGTTCACATGTCGGAAGAAGACCTCCAGTTGAATCTCACGCGAGTGAAGGACGATGCGTTGAAAGAAGCAATAAGCTTCGGTATAGGGTTACATCATGCTGGTTTGGTTGAGTCGGACAGGCAGTTGGCGGAGGAGCTCTTCCTGAACAACAAGATCCAGATTCTGGTTGCCACTAGTACTCTTGCTTGGGGTGTCAATCTACCTGCCCATTTAGTGGTGGTCAAAGGCACCCAGTTCTACGACGCGAAGATTGAAGGCTACAAAGATATGGACCTGACTGACGTCTTGCAAATGCTTGGTCGTGCTGGACGCCCCCAGTTTGACAATTCGGGCGTGGCACGTATCTTCACCCAGGATGCGAAAAAGGATTTCTATAAGCATTTTCTTCACACCGGGTTTCCGGTCGAGTCGTCTCTTCACACTGTTCTCGACAACCATTTGTGTGCAGAGGTCTCTGCTGAGACAATCCTCACTAAGCAGGATGCCCTCGATTATCTGACCTGGACCTTCTTCTTCCGTCGGCTGCACAAGAACCCTTCGTATTACGGACTCGAAATATCAGCTGAGGAGCACAACACGATCGCTGCTCAACAGCTTGCTAACGATTTCATGGTTGATATGGTCAACAAGTCGCTGGACGAGCTGATGCTCTCGAAGTGTGTTGAAGTCTTTCCAAATGGCGACGTTGACCCGACACCACTCGGGAAGATCATGAGTTACTACTATTTATCCCATAAAACCATTCGCCACCTGGTGAAGCATGCAAAGCCCAAGGCCGGGTTGGTGGATGTGCTCTCCTGGATGTCCAGCGCCACCGAATACGACGAACTCCCCGTCCGCCACAATGAGGACTTAATCAATGCCGAACTGTCGGATAACCTGCGCTACTCGGGCAACGCCTTTGGGTTGCCCATGTGGGACCCGCATGTCAAAGCTTTTCTTCTTCTCCAAGCACACATGGCGCGTGTTGATCTTCCAATTACTGATTATGTGGGTGATCAGACGAGCGTCTTGGACCAAGCGATCCGTATCATTCAAGCATCCATTGACGTTCTCACGGAGCTCAACTTTTTATCAAGCTGCTTAGAAATGATCAAGCTGCTTCAGTGTATCAAATCGGCTCGCTGGCCGGAGGACTCTCCACTGGCCATATTCCCAGGCGTCAACGTAGAGTCACTCAAAGTCGCTACGCCACTTCGAGAACTTAGCACACGCGGTCGATCGAAGATTGAACAGCTGGCGAGGGAACTGAACATGCCAACTTCCCAGCAGGGCCGGTTTGTTCGCGCTGTGTCTGCCATCCCCAATATAAGCGTCACAATAGAAAATGTCACGGCTCTGTCACTCACCGTATGTCTTAAGCGGCTCAACGCCATCACTGAGAGGGATGGCCGCATATTCGCTCCAAAGTATCCCAAACCACAGACAGAGGGCTGGTTCGTCATTATATGTGACAAGGCTAAAGACGAGGTCATTGCGGTCAAACGTGTGGGTTGGAGCCAAGGACCGGGTCAGTCTGTTAGAGTTGGAACCAAGCCAACTGCGAAAACTGCGATCAAACTCCCAGAACCCGGTAGAGACTATAATGGGAGGAAGTTTGATGTGCTTGTCATTAGTGACGGCTACATTGGCTTACAGCATGAAGTGCTGGGAGTGGACATACCGGCACTACCCAAAGTGGACGACGATATTAATAAGGCGAAGAAGGGCTGACCTTAGCCTGCACGAGGAAGCACTCAACAGCATACATGCAACCAAATAAAAATAGAGAGCTAAATGGTATATTCGGGGCAATCGATCATTCTAGAAATGATGTCCATAACTGTCTCGCTTCGGCTGTTTAATACGAAGTCTTGCTCACTGCCCGCCATTACGAAAGAGACGACGACAAGCTTCAGTTGGTGAGCCGTGACATATAGACTACCGGGGGTTACACTACCAAGATGGCACTGCCTCTTTCGTGTTCAATAGATTGAATGTACGTACTAACACTCTTGCGCTTCGAGTAGCACAGTGTGATCAATAGTATCTTGTTATAAGCCAGTTCTATGAATGCTATGTCAAGTAGAAAATGTGAGTCATTCGAAGAACACCTCAGCTCGTTCACACAATAGTAGAAAAAGAGATATTCAAGAATGCTAACTATCCCCGCTTTATGGCATTTTGAGCATCGCGAAGGATCAACCTGGCTGGTCAACCAATTTCCCCAATATTTTTCATCAAATCACGTATTTTTTGAGGCAAGTTCGCACTTCGGTTTGTTTAAGATGAAAATGACGTCTAGAAATCCGGAGGAAACTTCTTCGCGCATCTATATGAGAGCACTTGGACAAGAACGTCTTTGGTGGTCCAGACGTCTGGTTTATTCATCGGGGCGAGCTACCCTAATCTACTGGGAGAGCCTTTCAACCACTACCCACCACATCAAGCATCACCCAAGTGATTTCACTCAAGAGCATGTTGCCACCGCACCACCAGGTGCCTTGTAAGTAGTGGGATCAAAGCCGTTGTAGAAATTGGGAATGTAAATGTCGGCGTCGTTGGACTTGTAGGCACCAGGAAGGCTGATCTTGGGTGAGCAGCTGCCGCTTCCGGAGCCCGTGATGGCGAGCTGGGCACAGCCGATGTAGAACTTTGGTTTTTGGTGTTAGTCGTTGTTAGATATGTGTATGAAACAGTCTCGGGTGAAGAGTCTTACCTGTGCACCACCTAGGGTTTGGGCACCGTGAAGCGCCAACATCTCGGAGCGAAGCTGTAAGTCACCTATGTTAGCTCTGTACATTGAAACAACCTCCATACGTGTCATCTCTCCCCCTCCTCCCTCTCTATTCCGCCTCTTTACGTCCATCCTCGTCCCCTTCATCCTCACACTTCAAACTAGCCCTGTGCTTGCCAAAGAAAATATCCAGTGTATCCAACTTACAAGATACTCCCCGCTCTTCAGGTTCGAAGGGAGCTTGAAGGTGTGCGTCATACCCACCGCCTCCATTATCTCGTTGGCCCACTTTCCGTTGACGTAGTTCTGCTCGTCGATCTTGAACCAGCCGGCGCCGACTCCTGAGGCCGAAGCAGCGCTGCTTACGGGCCCGTACAGCATGTGTGTGATGGGCCCCGGATGCGTCGAGCTGTCCCACTGCACCTTGATCGTGTCGCCCGCCTTGGCAGCTACCGTCTTTACGCCCGAGCCGCTAGTGCCACCTACGTTGCAGACTATGTCGTTGCTTGTTACGTCCGTCTGTTTCATCATGTTAGGCCAAGGCGTTACATATTGCGGCGTGGGATTCGGAAATGAGTGCAGTAGCATGTAGTTTGATTTGTTACGCACCACAGGGTTGTTGCTAGGCGGCATACGAATGCCAACTTGGTATCCTGGCGACACATCGTTGACCCAGAACTGGTGGAAGTTCTGATGCGCCGAGACACCGGCGACTAGGGCGGCCGAGAGGACAAATTTCAGCATTGTTCGATGCAGCAGCTCAGATGAGGAGAATCTATCTGGTTCACAACATGGCAGACAAATAACAGACCGTTTCCACGATCAAAGGATATCATGACTCTTTAAAAGAACGAATCGGCCACATCTTCTTTCAATTCTGCGCCATTGGTGGAGTTGTCTCCATGTTTAGTGTATGCATATATATACACGCCGGTATTGAAGCCGCAACAATCCACAGACCTACACCAAACGTCGCACCTATCTAATCTGTACAATAAGATAATACCAAGTATCTAGTTACAGTACATATTAATAAAATAGAAGGGGAGACGGACACGGAGCGTTTCAAACAGCTTGAGACGACGATCCTTGACTAATGCGGCTCAGTAGTCGTCACTTTTGTCCCTTCACGGCTACGGAAGACCCAGTCCGCGATTTAGCCCCGTTCGAACTTCAAAGTCGGTTGGTGGAGTTATTCTCGTAAACCGGTCGGGAAAACCTTGACGTCGGGCTTTGGACTTTGAATATGAGCATTACTGGAAATGGTCTTTAGTTTCTGCTTCCTAAATCCAGCTCTGTGCATTACTCATCGTCGCTATGGTGCTCCCATATAGAGGAGTAGAGAAGTAAGATGGTAATACAAGGCGGGAACTGATATAAATGTATGAATATCTTCAAGAGCCAGGAAGATAGAAACAAGCATCAACTACTCCCGGGTAACATCTTATTTCATATACCTTGAGCTCCCAAGAGAAAGGGCCGTGAGGAATGATCAAGTCAGGAACGAGCTCTTAGGTTTTGAAGTCAAAAAATCACTAAGTTAGGTAAACCGCGCCATACAAGATACAAAGCAAGGAGTCACAGTGACACCTTGAAAGCCTATTCTTAGTGGTTGTCTTACCCCCACCCGAAGCTGACTAACCCACTTAAGGTTAGTGGATTACATCTGATACTTCGCTTTGAATACTGCTGTATAGAAACTGACATTGATGTGTTCAGCGGTTGAGACAAACGGAGCCAGCCTAGTAGGCAACGGCAGTTCTGTTAATAATAGTGTTGCATACTAAGTTATCAAGTGTGCTGAGGGAACGGTCGATGGGGCAATACCGCGCCATGTGTCCACTGTGTCTCATATGCATTCCATCTAGGAATCTAAGCAAAAGCAAGATGGTCTCTTTGTCTCGAAATCGTAAGACATTTCTCTGCAAACGATTATACAGTTGAGATATCAACTGCAAGCTCCGTAGGTGTCGGGCCTGTTTGCAGTCTGGAGCTAGATGACCTACGGCCTTGAACAAAGAGTTGGAAAGTTCCTTTGTCACAGATTGCGTTATTTACAAACATGGCGAATATACGGCAATATCTGGTAGTCAGGAATATTGTTGACCTTTGGACTTGTTATCTTCATGTCCTCTATACCGTCCATCCTGTTGTGATACAGTATTATGCTAACATTGTCCTTCTTCCGCGTCCTGTGATTAAACGACCCGTCCTCCCCACCGTACACAACCGGCTGTGCCGGCCACAGCGTTCATCATGACATCCTACGTTGATCCTGACACAGCCGACCAAGTGTACCACCTGGCAAATCAGGGATTCGCGGAGAAGGAAGCGAATTTTGACGGCTTTCTTACCGCGCATGCAGAGCTGACCACCTCTGGCGCTGCCGTATCACCCAGGACGTTCAAGAGGCTATTCGAGGAACACTATGAACCAGCCTTGGCCAATCGCGTGTTTCTCGCCCAGCAACTGAGAGATATATGGGGAGAATATGATGTCCTCGTGGGACACGAGTCGGAAGATGAAGCGGTAGAGGAGTTGAAGGAGACGGGCGATACAGGTGCCATAGCCAAAAACAAGTTTGACGACCTGCTGGAGAGGATCGCGGATGTGATTGAAAGCGTCACTCCGAGAGTCGACTGGGGCAAGCACCACCATAAGAACTACCAAGAGGAACTCGAAGACTGGTTACAAGAGAAGTACCAGGACCTAGATTACACCCTCAGCGACCCAAGCTCTATGACGAGGACTTCTAACTTGGCAACTGTGCAAGAATGTGTGGCGTTGGCTATGAGAGGAGTCGCCGGAAGAAGGAAAAGAAAGCCAGCTGGCAAACCGACTCCTTTGAATCCGAAAAAGCGAAAGTTATTATCGGACGGGGAGCTTCTCGCAGGCACCTGGTGGGGAAACGAAAACGAGCTGCTCATCTCCAGCTCCGCATTTGACGACGTGGTGAAGGAGTACGAGAGCTATCTCGTGTCCAATAGTAGGCCTCCGACAGGCACCTACGAACATAGGGCGAATATGGAAGACTTTCTCAAGCGGGGGCTCCAGGCGCTCAACTTCGAGCCAGATCTGGGCATCCTGGATCTCTATCAGGAGTGGGATTTCCGCGACAGCAAAAATTTCGTGCGCACCCCGGCATGCATCAATCCCGCTCTGGACCCAGCGCAATTGCGTCACGGCGTCGGCGAATACAAGACTGTCTTTGGCTCTAACGAGGTCAAGCAATTCCTCGGCGGCGGCGTCTCGAAGGCCGAACTCTCACTCATTCACGATCTAAACGCTCCAGCCGGAGTAGGTGGGGTGGCAATGGTGGCCTCACTGAACGCCAAGAGGTCGCTGGAGGTAAATAACAGGAAAGGTCGACTTCTTGGTGGTGGTGGTGCGGGGCAGCCCGACATTCGCCTTCGAGACCCTGAGGAGTTGTGGAAGCAACTGCTGGAGGACTCGCACTACCCGCCCAAGGGATTCTATCAACGCGCCCGGAGTGGGCGACCACCCATGGTAGATGCTGATCAAATGGGAAGCCCGCTTCCTAGGTTTAAACATGCCATGGAGAGTAAGCCAGACGAGGAGACGTGGCGTAAAATCAAAAAAGAAAAGGACCCGGCCACTCTGAAGACAATGGCGGCGAGACAGCTCGTGATTCTGAAGGACGAGAGAGAGAGGGCAATGGAGTTCATCTACGAGAATCCGCATCATTTTACCCCGGGCCAGCCGAAACTGAACGAGCGAGGTGGCAAGGATCAGAGAAAGTTGCGCTATCACGGGCTTCGAGATTCGGACTTTGTCGTGCCCATAGCGCACGCTTTCGCGGCTAGGATGACACAAATCTTCCGTTTGACGATATACCATAAGCTCTATGAAGCGGGCGAGTGCAGTTTGCGGGAGTTGCTCACCGAGCACTACACCAACCTGGAAGTCTGGGACGAGCATGAGCAGCTGTACATGGAGCTGGAAAACAACCGGTGGTTTTCCCTCCAAAGGGAGAAAGAGATCGTGGATCTAGAGACCCGCTATACTAGCCGAGAAAAACTGCGAGGGGAGTGGAAGGCGGAGCAAAGGAAAATCAAGAAGGCTATCTCCGTTATAAAGAAGAAACCGGGTGTGTATAAGCTTGTACAGGGAGTGGTGACCACTGATGCTCCGTCTGCGTCTGGCGCTTCTGCAGACCGAGGTGCCTCAGCTCTCCCTACTCCGATTACACAACAAAGGACTACACCGAAGTCGCGTGAACCGTCGAGTTTCGAATCCGCACTCGAAGAGCCGGATGTGTCGCCTTCAAAGCCACCGGTGACGGCAGGTGCTATAGGCGTCGACCCGGCTTCGAGCGCAATGGATATAGATTCGAGCGGAGACGAGATAGACGGGCCAGAGGAGATGGACACCGATTCGGACCCGGGAGGAGAAACCCTGGGTCGTACAGACCGGTACAACGACCTCACGCCCGCTGTTGCCAATAAGATAATAGAGTTCTACAAACATATGCGCGCGTTGTACGAGGATAAACTGAAAGAGGCATATCAAAAGAACATATACTTGGACCCGGCCGACAAGGGCAACGACTCATTCCTCACGCGGAATAACTGGGACATCATGTCAAAGCACCAGGTCCTCTGGGCTCTCGACACCGAGATCCACAACATGGAGCGTGTCATGGATCCCAACGACAAGGTAGCTCATGGCCGGGGACGTGAGCTGAGATGGGAGATACCCAAGTCCGAGGCATTCAGGGCGTTTGTCAAGCTGCCGGTTTCCCCCAAGAGAATGCGGTGTCTCAAGAGTCTCGCGCCAGGGCCCTTGCTAGGGGAGCGTCCTCCGTTGATGGACCCCCGGGTCATTGTGGCCGGATCACGGCTCTTGGGTGAAGAGGTGTATGACGGAGTCGAAGCCAAAAAGTATAGATATAGAATGAAGGATATGTCTTTGCCAAAGAAGAAACCTGCTCCTGCGCCGGGACCCTCGGCAACACAAGGGGCAGCGCCGCCGGGGGGGACTACAGGTGGACCGACTAACTTGGGAACTCAGGCGGCGCCTAAGGGCTCTGCAAATGATCAAGGGACAGCGGAGACGCCAAAGACGACGGAGACGCCAAAGGCGGCAAATGCAACAGGTACACCAAAGGCAGCAGACATAGCAGCAACAACTGGCACTCCAAAGACAACAAGTTTGCCGAAGACATCAAGCCCACCAAAGACAACAAGAGCACCAGAGACGAAAAGCGTACCAAAGATAGCAAGCACAGCAGGCACAGCAGGCACAGTAGGGCCAAAAAGGGTCCAGACACCAAAACAAACACACGTGGGTAGCTCGGCAGACTGGTCAGAACCAACCGCGAGTTTGAATAGCTCAGCGGATCGGGGACGGAAAAAGAGCGTGTCTCAGAAGCCTGTCTCATCAATCTATCTCGATATCCACGGGGTGCCTAAGAACTGGAATCGCATGATCGAGTTGCACCGAGAGACGTGGAACGAAACGGAACCAGCCGGCACGGCGCTACTAACGTGGGATGAGTGGATCGAAGCCATTTACGAGACCACGCTCCACAGTACCCGAGACATCGAGCGCTTCTTCCCTCGCGGTAGCCCCTTCAAGGGGAACGGTGAAGCCCTGAAAAGCCACATCTCCGACATCTACAAGAACGTGTTCCGCAAGCGCTTCGGCCACGACATTATGTACTGGCGCGAACGTGAGCACTTCAGGCACGACGTCCTCACAAACCTGGCCAACGGAATTAACAAGGCGTTGGTTAGTTATGGGCTGGACAAGAGTTTCCAGGACGTGTATCCGGGTCTCATTGACCCCTCGGTCGACGCCATCACCAAGGGTTCCTCGGGGCCCCAGGAGGCATTGGAAAGGCTTGCCGAAGCAAGAATCCATACCGAGAAGGAGCTTAGCTTGTTTAAGCGGCAAGCGACGGGCAGCGAGTCGAAAAGAGATAAGAAACTACAGGCCTTAGGCTTGCAAGGACAGTACTATGAAGTGTTGTACCAACGGGCGTGGGCTAACGCGGATCCGACGACGAGGGCGCAAGTAGACGGTTGGTATAAGAAAGAAAAGCAGGAACTAGACAATGCGCAGCCCACGACGGCGCCAGCGACACCGTTCCCGGGGCCTTCAGGGTCTTCGGGTTTCCAACCGCCACTGCCGGCAACGCGGTATCCGCGGGAGCAAGATCCCGATCAGGAGGGAGGAAAGCCGTTGTCCAAGGAAGACGAGAAGTGGCAATACGAGGAAGACCTGGGGCTTCATAGGTACAGGGAGCTGATTCAGGAGCTGTCAAAAGAAGTCCAGCAGTCCATGCCCATAGCCAAAGCCGCAGCACAGGAAGCGACAAGACTCCAAGCGCTGGCAGACCAGAACCCTGCTGACGAAGAGGCAAAAAAGGCGGCCGAAAAGGCGCAGAAGAAGAGGGAAAGGCTGTTCCACGTCTACCGCACCGCAACCGATACACTGAAACTTTGCGGGGATGCCCTGGCTTCCCAGGAGCAGTGGGGGCGAAGGAAAGCACCATCTTCCGAGCAGCTATTAGCGAAATATAACCAGCTGGCTGACTTCGACGCGTGGAAGAATACGCCGGGCGAGCAGAAGGGCCCCAACTCCACGCCCGAAGGCCTGCACACATTGTGGGTATGGGAGCTGTCAAACCTGATCCACAACCTCTGGAAGTCATTGGGCCAGAACACTGGGCCGGACAACTGGCTCTACCTGCAGTACCTGTTCTGGGACCGCATTGGGGGCGACACGCTGGAGAAGAAGCGTCAGGTCTTCCTGTACACGCTGGTCTCGCAGGTGAACAGCCGTTTTGAGCGCTCGGGGCGCGAGCCCATCCTGCCGCTGCCCCCCTTGCCGCCGGTCGAGTGGACGCAGGAGTTCGCTACGGCCGACCAGCTTCTTGGGAAACCCTTAGCCCTGAAGAGGAACCTGTTGGAGAGGGAGTGGAACATATGGTCACAGAGGCGAACAAGGCAGAAGAGAAAGCAGAAGTGGAGGGACGAAAGGAAACAACAAGCAGCAGAATCTCAAGCGCCACCGGCTCCAGCTCCAGCACCAGCACCATCCAGAGCGCCGGTCCCCATCCCTCGACCACATTCACAGCCACGGCCATCGGTTACTGGATCCCTTTTTCCCTCTTCGTGGCCTAGTTCCATGGCTCCACCTCCGCCTCCGCCTCCACCCGCCGCTCCCTCGCCATTTAAGACAACAACAAAGCCGCCACGGGTAGTACCACTACCACCACCACCACCACCACCACCAACACCTCGAGCTCCACCGCAAACACCCCGAAAAAGGAGTTGGGATGGCGGATCTTCCCTATTGACGCCACCATCGACCATAAAGTCGACGTTTTCCGACGGGTCGCCGCAGAAGAAGGGCACATTGCCACCTCCTGCTCGCACACAAACGGCCGTTGAGCAGCAGCAGGGATCAGGAAGAAATACAACGCAAACTATTACTCCTACTACAGCTGCTCCCACTATTGCTCCTACTACTGCTCCTATTATTATACCCCCACCTCTCAGGCCATCTCAGTCTCGGTTCCAGCAGTCGATCTTCTTGCCACAGCGGTCGCAGACAATACCGCCACCAGCAGCACCAGCAGCGCAAGCAACACCAGGCGGAATAAGGCCAGGACCTCGAAGATCTCCCAGGGTAGCACAACAACAACAACAACAACAATTCTCTGCTCCTGTTCCTACAACTTCTACTTCCCGGACCACCACCACTACCACCACTACCATCACAGGTACTCAATCCATGCCCATAATCATCGAAGAGGAAGAAGAAAAACCGGAAGTGGAGGAAGTGACAACAATAACACAGCTCAAGACCAAGACCAAGCCAAGGAAAGGAAGAGAGCCGAAAGTCAGATCAGCCGACTCGGCGCCCGAGAGGGACGACGGCCTGGTCCGCGGCATGGCAGCCACGGACGCCTGGCCGCCCTTAAAGGAGCTCATCGGGGCCGTCGCCTGCGCCGTGGTGGCACACGAGGCCCTCTCCCAGCAACCCGGGACCAAGAAGAGGGGTCCTGAGACGGGTCAGTTCCGCTCGCTATGGCCGGTGCCTGTTCAGAAGGGCGCGCATATCGAAGTGTGATGAATTGATAAGGTGGACGGACTTGGGCTTGGACTTGGTGATGGTTGTGTGTGTGCGTGAATAGGATAGGATGGGATAGGATAGGCGTGATTGGACAGAAGTGGCGATAGGACGGGATATTGCTTGCTCTACACAGGACCATCTTCTGCATTGACTTCATCTTTACAGACAAGGGTTGGGAGGTGGAGGGAAGAAGAAACCGATGTTTAAGAATGAAGGAAATAAGGCTAGAATTAGCATGCCAAGATGAGAGGGGATATGAGTTTTCATCGTGCACGCATATTAGATACTTACTAACCCGGTACCGTGCTTTCACACATAGTGTAACTGGCACCTTCAGGAACAATGCCTTTTTCTTTTACTTTGTTAAATACCTAGGTGTATACATCATTGCCTATAGATTCTCTATGTGTACTGTTTATTCCTAAACCTTAGACTTAGTCCGTAACAAGCTGAGCTTAGGGGTCGGATGAGGATGGAATGAGGCAGGTGCATTTTGTAGTATTTGTGAAGAGTCTCTCGCGGACCCCTATTGCGTACCAAACGCCTTTGATCTCCCACAACTCCAAGGCTTCAGATGGCCATTCATGCCCATAAAACTCACGCTGGTTCCCAAAGCATACCATAATAAGACCACTGACAAGCCGTTGAACATCGTATCGTATAGTGGCACAACTAGTGCTAATTCATGCGGGAATCGGTAGATGGGCCAATATAATCATTAGTAAATAAATCGCGGTTTCCACCCTGACCATTCACAAGAAATAGTCAGCAACAGGTTTCTTGGCTGGCATGCCACGAGAGTCCTGCGGTGCGGCCTGGAAAACACGGTACCTGCGTGCAGGCCCACGTTTGGTATTTTGCTCGTTATCGAGAAGAACACCCCTGGCAGCCCCTCCATCACTTCGTCCGACATCGCCGTTGCTGCGTGCAAAGAAACCTTGACCACTGGCGTCCTCCGACAACTCGAGTACGGCGGCGACATTTCCGCAGCGGTAGCAGTAATTTGGCGCCGACCAGACGGTTACAATGCTTGCGTCAAACATTTCCTTGAAACCTTCCATAACAAGCTGGTGGGCCCGGGCGATTAATGACAAGTCATTTCTATGGTTGAAAACTTTGACGATATCGGCTCCGAACAGGAAGCCAGCACCACGCGGAGACAATCCCCAGCCATCGATCTCGTCTGGATCTGACCACAGTAAGTCGCACATGGCGCCCTCGTGGGGTACTTCTTGCTTCCGGTCTAGAAGGCGGATCTTGTCCACCGTATCGATCAGGGGCGAGAGGCCACCGTGCACACAAAGTACGGCACCTGCCGGGTTGCCGACAGTGCCTCCGCTCGAGCCGGAGGCACCAGAGCCAGGCGGACCTGTGCGTTCTGTCTTGCCGTTAGGACTGTCGCCTTCACTGCCGCTTTCCTTTCGATGCCGAGAAAACTGACTGATGATATCTCCGTCCGCGTTGCAGACTTCGATCTCGACGTCTTCACGCGTGCTTGTCTCCTCAGGTGCTTCAAGCGAGTTGGATGCGCCTAGAACAATAGCACCCAGTGCTAGGTAGTCAAACACGTCACAGCAATAACGCCAGACATTTGCACTGCCGTACTTGCGCAGGCATTCATCGTAGAAGCCGTAGACGGTCGTAATCTGCCGTGACTCGTGGTTGCCACGGATTAGGGTCATGCGATCGGGGTAACGAACTTTGAGGCAAAGAAGGAGAAGGAATGATTCAAGGGAGTAGAATCCACGGTCGACAAAATCGCCTAGACGGTGTACACTTGTCAGTGCTTCCTATCTGAGTTTTGTAAGGCGCAGTCCATATACATACCCATGAATAAATAGTTGGTATCCGGTGGATCGCCTCCAACACGGAAGAGTTCCATCAAATCATGAAATTGCCCATGGATATCGCCGCATATCTGCATGGATATCAATACTATAGTCCGTCGCAAATTTAGACTATATGATAAGGCTTACTGTCACGGGCGCTGTGACTGTTACCACGTTGGCTTCCTCAATCAACAATTCGCGGGCTTTATGACAGACTTCTCGGACTTGGGCTTCGGGAATAGGTCGGCAAGCCCTCAGCTGGGCAATGGCTCTGACGGGGTCAATTTTAGAAGCGATCCCAACGAAAAACACATGAAATGGGATAGGATACGTACTTATCGAGGTCGCTCATCCTGCAATAGCGGGCGATGGTCCAGAGGTCGCGGTGGCGCAAAAGCAAGGAACGGGCGCAAAGCCTACAATGTCCTTTGATATCGCAACTTGATTCTATATCATAGTTTCGAGTTCAAGATAGCAATATACATATAACAAGGTGAATGGACGCAAGGCGTGTGATTGTTGGAACACAGAAGTTGATGTCTTGTTATCGCGCGCGGCAAACAGATTGAAGTGGGATGTTTTGACTGGCCAGGACGACTGATGGACAGCAGAGTAAATGCATACTGCTGCACTTAGTATACTGTACCTGCACGTATTTGACCTATCCGAGGCTATACTACATGGTATAAACCTAGTAGGTGGAGCGTCCGTTAGCCAGCATTGCCTACCTAACCTAGCAAGTACCGATTACCTAAGCATATCTGCATTTCCTATTCGGTCAGCACGCAAGCTTTAAGTAGATACCTGGTTCTACCTTACAAATACTACAGAACACAACGCCCGTATTACCTGATTTATCTTTGCATCTGTACCTAACCACCTCAGGGAGAAGGAGTACAGGAGGGAGAAGAGCTATCAATCAGACATAATGCTTTTACTGACCACCAATGCTCCCTTTTCACCTGTAGACCAAGCTTAAAAGAAGGCATGCAGCGGATCCTTAAATTGTTTTTGGAAAATCCTTCAACTCCTTCTGAAGATCTCGGTATGCCTACATCCCGAGTATCGTGGATAAAACACTTCCAATTGCTCTAGTGTAAAAGATCCCATAAAGCCGGTTAAGCCCAGACACCATGGAGGAAGTATATCCTCTGATCTTGTTCGTCATCGAACTCATCGACACTGTACTCTAAGACCCCATACCCTGCTCATGGATTAATGAAGCACGCGCTGGAGACCGAGTTGGCCACAGACCAACAACACGGGGCGGTGAGCGAGCGTTGGCTTCATTTAGCCTGTCAGTTGATACAAGGTGTGCATTCGTACCACCGTATCTATCACGACAACGCTGATGTCAGTCGCCTTCAAAGGGAATCGGCTGGTCCATTGTAGACTGGCCCAGCACCGTTGTGCTTTGAGCGGTGGCGCTTCTGGAAGGACCAGTTTTACAAGCTTAAGCACACAGGCTAGTAGTGATTATGGCGTAAACATTTGGGCGGATTTGTGGAAGGCTTATGTCTTAATGGAAGCCAACGAGGTTGAGTGATGAAAGCTTCCCCTCTGGTCTGTTATCCCTTTGAGCTCAAGAGTACCACACAAGAGTAGCACATTGGTAGTGCCGGGATATGTGGGGCCGCTATACCTTATGCAATATGTAGGTGATTACTGCTACCTGCTTACATAATTTATATTCCTATGCGGCTGTTATGCATCAAAGGAAATGGATGGACTCAAGTCTTATTAGTATAGCACCCGGGTATACCTCGGTTATATCAGCTTTGGTGACTTCACCTTCAGACTAATCTGTAGAAGCTCTAGATTTAAAAGTACCTCAGAAGAGCAAAGCAATACCGTGAAACCCAAGGGAGGAAAGGCCATAACACCACTGTCTGGTCCATTCTTACCCTCAATTGCAATGACACGGACCCAGCAGGACACATAACTAAGTAAGAATGCCCATTCCACAACCTACAGCGTCTTCAATTGGCATGTCTTTACTAACAAAGGCACCTTATAGCTTCCCATTTGTCCTCCTATACCTAGTCTCAGCCACAGTCCGGCGCGTTGTGCGCCGGAAAGCGAGACAAGACGAGACGAGAGCAAAATATAAAAGAAGGGAAAAGAAAGACCATGCCACCACACCTACACCCTCGCTCTCGCATGACATCCTCCCTCTTCGCAACCACGGTCGTAGCTAGTTTCCTCGTCGTCGGCCTACCGCACTTGCTCCCTTGTCCCGCTCCCCGAGTCGCCTACGCGGACGCAGCCGGTCCCGACGGCAACAGGCGGCGCGCTCGACGGAGATCGCCGCAAGATACTACACAGGTCAAAGATGGCATCGCGCAGTTCGAGGACGTTGTAGACCCCAATAACAAGAGCAGCCCGCCCGCCGGCAGCGGAAGCGAACAGACGGAAGCGTCGATAGTGACTGCCAGCAGTACAGCACCCAGAGGAAAGAGGGAGTGCCCGGTCCCCAAGCCAGGAGGTGTCATAGGCGAGTTGATGGGTTTCAAAAAGGAGGAGAAAAGTGCTCTAGAGAAAGAGAAGGGCGCTGAGAAAGTAACAATACATGTTGATCGGTAGCATGGGACTCCTTGACTCTCTACAGTGAGCTACCAAGCACTATACTCTTGTACTAACAGGATGTACATTATGTAATCCACGATACAATAGGTCTTGTTGCATATGCGCATGAAAAATGGAAGCTCGTCAGCCCGTAAAGACAAGGTCCGGAAGACGTAAAGTGGTCTAATCCGGCAACACTGTTCAGTACAATTACTGTTAGTTCATCTAAACACCACTGACCAAGTTCAATGCAAGTCAAGTTAAAATCATCAGTTATTGCCTAACTACACCATTCACTGCCTGGCATTATAAACTCGAAACAACTTTTCTTTGTCCCTGTATACTGGATGTGCGATCCATGCACGTATTTAACGCCCGTAACTCCTATTCATTTTCCGTATTCATCCTTGCCAATATAGAACATGTGGTCGTCCGGACGTCATCGTGAAAAATAAAAATCACCTGTAAAGCTGTTGGTGCGCAAACATGTACCAACCCTCCTACGCTCTTGCCAGCCGATTCACATAATCTCTGACCATTATACTAAAGAACATACCAGAGAATAGGTAATTCCGTAGTGACCGCCGGGTGTACAATCCATCAAACAAACATTAAAGGAAACGCTCGGGGGAATGCGGGCATGGAAATAATACAGATCGAATGCCGATGGGAAGTGTTAGCGGGATAAGGTAAGCCAGACTCTTCAATAGGTAGGTAGAACGTGAACATGGCTGAAATTACCCATGCGACCACCCCGGTGATCACGACTCAGCCTGCAGTGCGACGAGCTGCTCTGCGTCGTCCGCAATATTCTGATTGCCGTGGTCTTCGGTCTTCAACCTCTTGGCCGCAGGTTCATCCGTTTCTGACGACTGCTTAAGCTGACTCTTGAGGTCCTGGATTTCTTGTTCCATCTCATCGAGTCGCCGCTTCAGAATATTTTCTCTCCTATGACTATCATCCAATTGTCGCTGTATATCCTCGCGGAGGGCGCGCTCAGTAGCGGCGTCCTTGGCAGACATTTCTGCGGAATGGCGATAATTATCCGCGGTCTGGTTATCTTGCTCGAGTTGCTGTAGCCGACCGCGGTATAATTCGTTGATCAGATCCAGCTCGCTCACACGCGTCTTCAGACTTGAATTAGCAGCAATGAGTTGCTCGTGCGTTTGTGGGGCATCTAGAGATTGCTGGTCACCGTTAGTCGGCGAGGGAGCGCGACCAGGAGAACCGGCAGGCATCGTATAATGGAGACCATCATGTTGAAAGTGGTCAAGTGTGGAAAATGCGCCAAGGTTTGGGTCGTAGACATTCGAGACATTCGGAGTCCCTGTACGAGAAATGGGGGAATCGCTTGTCATATGGCCATTCGTGGCTTTCTGCTGCGATGCGCGAACAGCAGCGAGTGCAGCAGCCGTAGCCGCTGCATTGGCTGCATCGTGGCTTTGGAAATTGTTCCCGTTATGGTGGGTGGCGGCAGGTAGGTTTTGCTGCTGGAGGAAGTTAGAACCTGAGCACACGGGACAAAAATGGGGGAACACCGACCTTTTTCTTCTGTAGATCTGGTCGCATGGTCTTGACACGGTTGCGACTCTTGATAACATCAGTCTTCAGCGATATCGGTCGCGGTCGGCCGTGGAGCTTAAGGAACAAGCCACAGGCATTGCATAAGACAGCACCCATTTCGTCGCGACGCCAGAGTGGCGTGGTTGAGGTGCTGCAATTGTGACATGTCGGCTGTGTTGGAACATAACTGTTAGTATTGGAACCAGCAGGTGGTGCTGCAGAAGCAGCCGGGTGCGAAGCCATCATCTTGACTGGCGGGCAATTGATTGCGGATAGGATAAGGGAGATACGTCAACTAGGTATAGTCTATCGCTGACAAGTTGGGTGGAATGATAAATAGATAATGTTGATTAGATATGATAAAAAATTTGGGAGGTGGGCATTGGAATGGCAAGAGCCCAGATAATCCATAGCCCCACTTGACTTGCGTCAGGCGGGCCTTGCTGATAAGGACATGAATTGTAAGGCTGCTGATTGGATAACCGCTGCAAGCAATCGGCAAGAACTAGTTGCAACGGGCTGAGGGCTCTAAAGACAAGCTTCATCGTATCTTTGTAGCCCCGACAAAGATGAGGAATAGAAATAGGAACAGATAACCAGACATAGATATGACTCGACCTAACTATTTGGGGCAGGCGCTTGTCTGATCCTATTGGTTTGATCACGTGCAGGTACGTGAATCAAGAAAGGAGAGAATGCGGGAGGGATTGAACTGCCCTTGCCCTGGATAACATAACAGTAGTACAAGGAGCGTTGGGAACGCTGGGAAAATGTATAGGGGGCACAACAGCACGATAAAGTCAAATCAAAGAGAGCAATAAAATAACAAATGTTTGCACGTACCAAGTTACCTGAGGGTGTCGGCGCATGCGCTGCCGGCGACGTAGCCATATGGCTGTTCATCATAACCGGCATGGGAGCTGGAGCCATGTTCTGAGTATAGGTAGGCATTGGCATGGGGTTTGAAGTTGCGATTTCTGGCGCACTCGGATTCTGGGGAGCTTGGTGAGCTTGATGGGCTTGATGGGCTTGGTGGGTTTGGTGGGTTTGGTGGGTTTGGTGGGCTTGGTGAGCCTGTGCTGGGATCTGCATATCGTGCATATCTTGAGTCTGGTGTATATTTTGTGCCTCTTGCGGAATGTGCTGCTCTGGTAGCGTGCTCGATGCTGTGGGTAGAGTTGAGTCGTTCTGGACACTGGCTAGAGGAGCCTCTATTGGTGGGTTTGGTAAAGGATGCTCAGAAAATTCATTCGCATTTGAAATGGGTGGTGCATCCGGTATAGCAGTATCTGTCGGTATATCCGGCGCGGTTGTTGGTGTACTCAGGTCGGCTGCGTGACTTGGAAAGGTGCTCGATTCGGGTGCGGTTGCTTCGGGTGCAGTTTCAGTTCTGAATACAAGAGTTGTTAGTTTATAGTAGCAAGCCAGCAACGTAAAATCAAGAGAAGTTATTAGATCATATTTGGCTGCAATAATGTAGTGCAAGTTGGGCCCTCGTTCAATGTGTGCGCAAACGACAGAAGAGGCAGCGCACGGAAAGATAATGGACAGACACGGCAACAATGCTATTTGCAGTAAATGAATGGACCATTGCTCCTAGCGTATGCGACAATGACACTCAAGACTGAGGACCGAAATGTGCATTGGCACGACTAGCTCACAACAAATCCATGAACATGCCCTTGAGCTAACCTAACTTTACACATCTCGTCCCAGTATCGCGCACGCAAAGCCCATTGCATGCAGCATGCAGAATTGATTGCAGCGTCTTCAGCGGGCAATTATTCAACTCGCAGGGACTGATTGTACTCACTGTAATTGTGGTGAGGCTTCTCCGCTGGTTCCCAGTGCTGTCAATGCAGGCTCTTGGGTAAGGGCAATCGCAGCGTCGGCTGAGGTAGACGCGGAGTCTGGTCTCGATATAGGATCGACGGTCGGCGGGTCAACCGCGGGGGGTACAGGTGTTGCCGCTCTTTCCTCCTCCATGGCTCAATCTCGAAGTGTTGTCTTCAAGTGGTGTCGGCGATAATACTGGGCGCAGTGCACCAGAACTGCCGGGGCAGATAGGTCTATGGAGAGCAAAATGCGCCAAATAGGCTCGATTCACTGACAATGGGCCGGTCGGCGACAACAATTCAATTGATTCACTGAGGGATATGCCGCAACCAATGGCACCACAATCGCGATCGAAAACAATTGATGTCCGGATGTTATTGTTAGGCTTGAGGAGGTAATTGGTCTGCTGTGACTTCAAGTGGTAAATGGACAATGTTTAAGTATATAAAGACAGTCAAGTCGACAGTTAGTTTGGCCAATATGTTTTGGTCTTTTGAGGCTGCAGTAGGGAGGTAAGGGTATCAGGTAGGTATCTTGCGTGCAGATATGGGAATAAGCTAAGTTAGAAGGCATGGACGTGATTGAAAAATCGTGACTACACGGTGCTGAGAACTCAAATGATCTTTGGGAGCACAAAGTTTTCCCAGGGGGCGAGGGAGCGCAAGTTCTAGGTACCGAAGGACTTGTGTAGTATCTGTGTCGTTACATGGAAACTTCTGATTTAGCCCCCACACGACAGAATCTAGCAAGGTACCTTAGACTGGGCTAGTATCTACAGTTACCTAAGGTTAGAGCACCTTTTATCAGTTGTTGGATGTAGACACCTACGGATGATTGAACAGTAGTACCTACACCATTTTCAATGCAGGCTATTAGAGTTAACAGCCTGATCAATGGCATGTGCCGACAGCTGGCAAACTGGTGGGTCCGTGCAGAACCTTGTGTGAAAACGAGCTGCAGATCTATCTTACTAGTGCCACTGCTCTTTTGTATTTCCAACTCTGCAAGATTGAAAGTTTCGACGACTGCAACAGCTATCCCTTTCAGCTTTGTCATATTCTCTGAATACCTACTCAAACCACATATACCTTTAGCAAAATTTCGCCCTTCTTTCTGAACTGAGGTAATTTTTTACGTTGCTCGTTTGTAACGTGCAATATGCCTTCAACAAATAACCAAGATAAACCTGTAAGTCCTCATCAGCAATGGCGCATCAAAGAAAAATAGGTACTAAACACACTATAGTGGGATGTGAGTGTGCCCGTACATCAACTCTTAACGCAATTAGCTAAACCTAAGAAAAGACCGATGATATCGACAAGTGGAAGTACGTGTCCCCCATTCACTCACATCACTATCTTGGATTATCAATTCGTTGTCTTCACATAACTCCAGTCGTGAGTGAGTCCACTGTACTAACGTCTTATCTAACAGGATTGAGCCATTCAAGCCTTCGTAAGTATTACCTGACACCCTGAGTTTGTGTCAACCCTCGTTAGGAATGGGGACTCTCTGTCAGGGCTCACCCGGCTTCTTCATGACTTGATTTACACGCTTCTAGACCATTTAAAAACCACCTCCGAGAACATACCGACTGACATGGTGATGTTCAAGCGACAATGTCGGAGGCACCCTTGCAGAGGAGAGCTCATTTATTGTGCTATTCCCAAAGTATCGCGAGGTATGAAGACCTGTCTCATCTTACTAACCCGATATTGACTGATTTGCTAGGTCTATCTGCGGGAGGCCTGGCCAGGTGTGACAAAGGCGCTCAAAAATATCGGCATGTAAGTGTCCTACACCACCCATCTGTTCTTGAGTTTGGTCCATCTTGAGCCAGGAGATCCTACCGAGTTGATATGCATACGCTGAGTGCTTCTGGTTATCGACAAAACCCTACGGCTGTTGTGAGGAGTATAAAGTGACTAATCAAAATGGTTAAGTGCTTGCACCCTCGATTTAGTGAACGGAAGCAGTACGCATTATCTCTCTCTCCTTTTGACAGGGGCAAACTAACTTCGAGTGTGTGAAGTGGAAGTCAAGACTGGTACGTATGGATGTAGAGCCCTGTTTTATGAATCGTACAGCCTTGTTTCTTGAGGCGTTTTTTGACTGACCTTTTTCTTAGTGAGTTTGATTCTACCTTGCTGGAGAATTGGGCGTTCTGGAGAATCCCACCAGTGTTTTCTCTCCACCACAGGATGCTAACCCCAGCAGACCAAAAAGACATGGGATCCTGCGGCCATATGTAAGCTTCTACCCAAACCCAGGTCAAGTTGTTAATACTGACCAGGTCACAGTGAAGGCCCGTGATCTTGTAAAGCTGCTAGCACGAAGCGTTCCGGCGCCCGAAGCTTTGCGAATTCTCCAAGACGATATTGCCGCTGATATAATAAAAATAAGGAATCTGTGAGTAACCCGACCTTTGAGTGATCAGGAATTCTTGGCAAGCTTGTTTGGCCGGTTATTAACATCCCCCAGTGTGAATAATAAAGAGAAGTTTGTAAAGCGGCGACAGAGATTACTGGTGAGAATTGCCTTTGTGTCTGCAGAGCTTCACATTTTATATGCTAAGATAATATTGACTTAGGGACCAAATGCTGCAACTTTGAAGGCCCTCCAGCTTCTCACAAATACCTATATCCAAGTCCAGGGAAATACCGTGAGTGCTATAGGCGGATATAGGGTGTGTGAATTACCTGCTTACCCATTTGCACAATCTTTTGTTGACCTTCTCAAAGGGCCTAAAAGAAGTCAGGAGGGTAGTTGAAGACACTATGCACAACATACGGTACGTTCACTCACCCAAGTTCCTTTCTTTTTTGATTGACTTTTTCCTTAATAATATATTTGAGCCCAAGTTAACCTCTCTTTGCAGTAAGTTTATCACACATCTCGTGCCTGAAAAAGGCAGAAATTGCACCGTAGATGCTGTTTTTCGACACATGTTATACTGACAGACATTAGATCCCATATATCAAATCAAAGGTAACACCAGCAAACTGATAATACTACAAACCATGAATTTGCTAACATTTCCTGCAGAACTCATGGTCAAAAGAGAATTGTCTAAGTAAGTATTGTCCATCATAATGCCAATGTGCATTTCACTAGCTAGAGAACCTCCCAACGCCTGTTTAGCCTTATGGACGGGGTTCTCTATGGACGTCGAGAGACTCTCCCAGGGGCCATTGTCTGATGCCACAGGAGCTCTCGTTTCCATGGGTTCAGGCAATCACCATACACTATTTGCGCCCCGGTTTCCCCTTTTGGCCGATTCTACAAATTGGAAAGAAGTACTGGCCACCAGTTTTCGGTGGAGCTGGCTGCTGTTAAGATGATTACAACGCCACTAACTCTTCTGTCCAATTTGCTTGGTCCAACTTTATTGTCACGAGATATGTTTAGCAAATACTTACCTTGTGTTAGGGACCCTCTGCTGAAACACGAGTCTTGGGACCGCTTCCTCCCCAACTACAAGAAACGCAGTCTTAGCAAACGTCTCAAGCCCCACAAGGTCAGCCAGAAGAAGCCATACACGCCCTTCCCACCAGCTGCCGAGCCAAGCAAGGTGGACCTTCAACTCGAGGCCGGCGAGTACCACATTGGCCGCGACGCCAAGAAGCGCATCGCCCAGGAGGAGCGCATGGAGAAGCAGAAAGAGAAGAAGGAGGAGAAGAAGCGCGAGCGCGAGAAGGACTTCATTGCCCCCGACGAGCCCATGGACGGCGAGCGCAAGAAGAAGAAGCGCAAGACGAAGCCTGAGGACAAGGAGTAATGGCTCTTCACCGAAAGTGTGTCGGGCATGCGTGCCTGCTTTGCCTAGAAATGACAGTTCCCCTGGCTTGGCCAGAGTCTATCTCTCCTACCTTGCGGGTGACGGACTCTTAGGCCTTGTGACAGGTAGGCATCGTCTACTGGTGAAGAATTAGTGGAGGATAGTTATACGGAAGAGGGTATTTTCAGTCAGCTTACTCGGCATCAGACTGTGGATATCAACAAGGTCGTGGATACCTAATTCAGGGAAGCTAGAAGAAGTTCGTATTTCAGAATCGGGACTATCTGGTTTCGGTTAGGTATAGAAGTGGCATATTAGACCGTGACAAGCGGTGTTGTCGAGTGTAGTTTTAATGGAAATCGTCAAAAGAATGCTATGATCCATCCAAACCAAAATTAGACCGAACTTAAGACATGTCGACCCTACAGAGCTATGAACCTTCACACTTGCATTTGTATCCCCATAACTCGCAAAAAGTTGAAACAGGCTTGGGCACCAGAGATTCCTTTTCATTCAGTCTATCAAATCATTAAACATTGGTATCGGTCATCTTGCCTATTCACTTTTTCTATTCCTTGAAGGAGCAGTGAAATAGTGCAGTTATAAATCCAGCCGTTTTCCTGACAGTCTTAGGTCATACTGCCACTTTATCCATCGATCAACATAGTATCATCACCGTCCAGCGCCGGGCCTTCGGGCTCAGCTACAACGCCCCGTCCACGACCCGCCAACAATTCTCTTCGGATCTCCGGCCCAATCTTGTGATGCCCGTGAGTCAGGAGCAGATCTAATAGAAGTTCTCGCTATTTGAGGGGTTGAGAGTTAACAAATCCGATTATTGTAAAGCGCCATAGAACTTTCGATATGAAGACGTAATATCAATCAAGGGGACACTGCATCCCTGAAGTCCGCCGAACGTGCAGCAAGGGGCGGGGAAAAGGGGGTAACAAACCTGGTCTTCTGTTATTTCATTCTTGTACCGCACCGCAAATGACAGAAATGTCTGGTGCCATATCACTGGTAATTTTGCTTGCGTCGCGGCACGTTCGCCCATGTTCATGGCATCTGTCTCAGTGACAGACGCAGGATCGGAGTTACGGAATCCTACAATTGCAAGTCAAATGAGTGTCAAAGCAAGGCAGGAAGGAAGCGATACTCACTTAAGAAGTGGAAGACAAGAGAGTCTACAACTTGCCAGCTGATTGTTTCAATTTAGTTAGTGAGCTAATCAAAACCCTAGCGAATATGCAAAGGACCTTGGTATTACTGAGCACTTACGGCAAGGCGTATCGCTTATCCAACAAGGTTTTGATGAAAATATTTGTTGCGCCGCCTCCTCTAAGGCTCGGTTAGCAATGCCTATGGCACAACGGTAAGGGAATCTGGAAAAGCTTACTCTGTTCCCGCCGATGCTTCACGGGCAGCAATCTGCAAATAAATTAGAATCGCTCCCTATCATATATGGGAAACCTCTTACTTCACATAGTCCTTTAAGCGCTGCACCAGAATGTAAGACTGGCGGTAGAATGTTAGAAAGCTATTTTGATATAACTTCTCGTAGATGAGTTCTGTCAACTCACCAGGTATGGATACACGACTGTAAAAAGTGCCAGAGGTTAGTAACCATTTGTCTAATTATGGTAAGGTATTGTAGCAAGTAAACAGGTTTGAAGCCATGATTCAACACCGGACAGGAGCTAGTGATTCCGGTGTTGGCTAAAATAGGGAAAGGTTATCTGCTGACCTGAGAACGGCCGAAATAATGTGTGCTTCTCGAAGTGTTGCTCCGCTCTCGACAAGCCTTCAACATCCAGTCAGCGACCCGGTCTGACAGATATAGACAAGGGCTCTTGGACCAAGAGAGCCCTTTGATTCGGCCATCGGTACTCACGGAAATAAGATTCCTAAAGGTAGGCAAAAATTAGTTAATACGTACCACGTTAAGCGCTCCAGGGCTGAGCGTACCTTTAAAGAATGCCGCTGGCTTATACAACGCTTTACGAAGCGCATCGAAAAGGTGAACATTAAGTTTTTTCGTCTTGCAAATAAGATGTCAGCCACGACCAGATATGGTGGTCAAGGATCGCGTGACAAACCTCCGCTATATTGTCGCGCACGTGCTCCAGCAGTATCATATTTAAGAATTGCCGTACAACGGCAGGCTTAGAGCTTACAAACAAGCGAGTCGCCGCTAATACTGCATTGGGCGTCCACCTAAAGCCAGGAGACCTCGTAGTTAGTTATCCATAGTGATGATTAAGTAGAGAAGAGAGATGTCTCTCCGTCACGAAGTCACTCTTCCAACCCGACATAGCTACGTAAACGCGAGCGCTGGGGCAACTCACTGGTTTGGATTCGTAAGTTGTATGATGTCCTCCCACTAATATCAACTCTGTTAGTGAATGTCGGACAGCAAGATTCAGATTTCGAAGTGGACACATGTGACCTCTGACAACCCAATCTGGGTTTGCCATGATGCCTCGGGGCCTTAAAGGACGGCTATCGAATGTCTTACATGTGGGACAGTTGGTAAAATCTTGAATGCTTTGGGCAGTTTTCCCGACTTATAGCGGGATAAAAACAGCCCCTATACAAATTAGAGATGTCAGTCGGGGTTTGTTGCTGCTTTATTCGTAGTTATCAGGGCCTAGACTCACTGCACAAGGGTTAGCGTCCAACTAAATAACATCAAGGGAGACAAATTCCAAGTTATCGGACAATAACACCGTTATACATACCGATCTTGCTGTAAACCTCAACAACCTTGGGGGACATCTCGAAACCTTCCTCCGAAGCTGGTCCTCTGGCTTCTAGTCTATCTTGACCGGCCTCGTGGGCTGCTATCCGAGCTAGGATCTAGGAGAGTAGAGTCAGTATATAAGGAATTCTAAGATACATACGAGGTTGCCTCACAAGATCTGCTAAGTTGGTACTCGTCCCTTCTTCCTCTCCTGCGTCATTCCTATTGGTCTGTGCCGTAGGCCATGGGCCTTCCGTAAGTAACGGGTCCTCGTCTGTACCGGGGAAGAATTTTTGGAAGGTATGTAAGTCGTCAATTTCGACGTCGGCGTGCTCGATTATATCGTCATCATCATCTGCCCAGGCCTCCTCGCCGTCAAAAAGCTCAGCATGGTCACCTTCATCCTGAAATCTCGAGTCGAATCCGAAGGCAGAAGCGGATTCACTACGTTGTGGTGGCGGGGCATCTTCTTCGGCAAGTTGTCGACCAATGTCTAAGATCTTCCGACTCGTTCTTGAATCGACAAAGTTCTCTTCGTGCTCTTCCTCCTTGTCCTGCGACTTGTTCCGTTTGCGATTGCGCAGGACGCCCACTGTATATTCGTCTTCCAGGGCCCGACGTGGTTTGTTCGTTGCTGCTTTCGGCATTGTGATAGAGGGGTCCAGAAATCCTCCGGATAAAATAACGAGGCCTTCGCTAGGGTAACTTAAAGGGCGTATCGCATAGGTCCGGAATCGTGATGCTCGAGTTCGGATTACAGCTGTGATAATTTACAAAATTAAAAAAATATGAGTGGGGCCCCCGCGCATCTCCAAACTAACCTACAGAATCGGCCATTAATGAATGCCACTGTAAGGGTAGGGGTCCACTTACCCCTCTGTTATCAGGCTTATCAAAAAAGTTATACAAGTAAAGATCCAGAGCCCCTCCATGATATATACACTGGCACCAACGTTTTAAAGTCGGAATTGACACACAACTCAAGCAACCGCGACTCATTATACAGCCGAGGACTAATTTCTATAAAGCAAGAGGCTTTAAATCATATTATATAAAATGCCTACGGAATTAGAAGAGGTATGCTCCATTTTGGTTGTAGAAATCTAGATGAGTTACCCAATTGCTAAACCTCGATGTCTTGCAGCTGGTCGGCTTGGTAGCCGATAGGAACCCACAAGTTCGAGTAATTGCAGCAGAGCATCTCGTGCCATACTCGATATCACAACCTAGCATATTTAAGGCAGATAATTTCCAGCCGGTTCGGAACTTGAAGCTTTTAATTAAAGATGTGCCGGTACGTTTTTATGTCGAAATGCCAGTTTGGTGTCACTACACTTTGAGCAGGTTGAGAGCTTGAGCTAACTTGATACGTATGACGTTCGAGTAGCAAATTGCTGAGCATATCGTCACAATTCTAATCAATCTTGCGACCGACAGTGAAATATTAGAGAATTTAGCATCTGACCAGAAATTTCTGGATGAGATTCTGAGACAAATCATTGTGAGTAGAGGACGCCACAATAGATGCTACCATCTTAGCTTTGGTGAACCTACTAATGGCCGTCCGCATGTTAACTAACGTATGATATGTTAGGTGCCGGCTGAACCTAATGCAAACCTCCTTTCTATGTTGCTTGCAAACCTTGCAAAATCGGATGCTATAAAAACCATTATAAACAAGAAGCAAACCCCGCCAGATGAGCTCAGGTCGAATGAACTGGTCATAAATCAATTACTTGATATTTTTGTGAAAGAAGGCGCATATAATAAACATGCAGATTTCGATCATCTTTCCTACCTTTTCGCCGATCTCACCAAGCATGCGGAGATACGGCACCACTTTGTTTCCAAGCAAGATTACGACGGCATTATCCCTATAACGAAGCTCAAAGTCTTCACAGAGCACAAGTCGGTTATCCGAAGAAAGGGAGTGGCATCTACCATAAAGAACGTGGCCTTCGACGTGCCGTCGCATCCTCTCTTCATATCCGAAGATGACATCGATATCTTGCCTTATATCCTGTTGCCCATTATGGGCAACGAGGAGTACGACTTAGAAGAGACGATGTCTATGCTCCCAGATCTGCAGCTACTTCCACCCGACAAGCAGCGAGACTCGGATCCCAGCGTCATCCAGACACATGTTGAAACTCTCTTACTGCTCTCATCGACGCGAGAAGCCCGAGAGCGCATGCGTCAGGTGAACGTATATCCCATCGTTCGGGAAACGCACGCGCGTGTGCAGAATGAAGATGTTCAGGAAGCCTGCGAGCGGCTTGTTCAGGTGCTTATGAGAGACGAAGCACCGGAAGAGCAGACGTCGCGTGTACAGGAGATCGAAGAGGCCGAGCAGGATCCGAAGCCGGATGGAGATGATGACGATGATGACCAGATAGTCGAAGTGTAACAGGCACTCCGTCTATCGATTTCCTCTGCTCATCAAAAGCGACGGGATTGTTTACCCACCAACGCCACATGCATATGGGGCAAGAGCCAGATGCATCGGCTAGGTGGGCACTTACTGTTTTACGGAGTAGACGGATAACCACTGGGTGATGTGGTGATTAGCCACTAGCGGCATCTACCATCTCGATGTATATATCGCGTTGAAAAATAGCACCGTACATACCTAGCATTTTATAGACCCATCTTCAGAAGTTCGGCGAGCGTTTAGCATGAAAAGAGAATGTCAAGATGGTATCCCCATTCAGAAGTAAAGCTGCCATGGGAGATGTAAGATGGGATCGATTGCTGAGTGTCTAGATCCGACTTGCGTTGGATACTGCTTGGTGGTTTGATTTCTCCGCCAGGGGGATCTTGTCCGGTGTCCTGCTCATCTTATTCTTGCATTGGATGATATATGAGAAGCCTAATAGAAATTCAAATGGTAGCATTCTGGGGTAGATTCGTATCCGTTGGCTCTTCCTCGCCCGGAAGATTTTTCTAAGAGCTGGAGGAAAGAAGACTTATTCTCAATAATAAGTTCGTTTCCACGCCCTCATCATACTTTATTTTGTTTCTATGGCTTCAATCATCCACGCTAGCTCCTTGTAAGCTGAATCTGGCCTGGCAGCTTGTACCATGGCGCATTAACCGGAAGATGTTTCATGTCCATGAGGAACGTTGCACATTTACCTTTTTTTGATCCGCAGAAGATAAGTTGCGGCCTGTAACGAGCACTGCGTACCTATGGGCTTAGATCGAAATGTTGTTTGATTTGCTACTACTGCCAGGTGAACGCATATCAATGGCAGAGCATCTCAACATGAGCTGCGTCAAATAGGTACAAACGGTAATGCGCCACATCGGAGTGGGGCGGCGGGTCAAGTGTTTGTGGCTCGGTCGAATACTTCAATTTATGCCTTAGCTACACCTGTATTGCAAGTACTTAGGTACCTTTAGGTCGTACTTGATAATTTGCTAAGAACATTTGAACGCAGCTATCATCGCGCATCGCGACAGCTCTTAATAGGCAACAAGTTCCACAGCCCGACGGCCTCTTCGAAAACTGTCAACCACCGAACTGACCACCACTCCTCCCATCTCCTTATATTAACATTGACTACCGACAACCCGAAAACCTTCAAAAATGCCGGTGGTTAAGGGAGGAGTGTGGACAAACATCGAGGATGAAATCCTTAAAGCTTCTGTTTCCAAGTATGGCTTAAACCAATGGGCTCGTGTATCGTCTCTGCTACCACGGAAAACGCCCAAACAATGCAAGGCAAGATGGAACGAATGGCTAGATCCAAGCATAAAGAAGATCGAGTGGAGCAAGGAGGAAGACGAGAAGCTATTACATCTAGCCAAGTTAATGCCGACGCAATGGAGAACCATCGCCCCCATTGTCGGTCGCACTGCAAACCAATGCCTCGAACGTTATCAGAAACTTCTGGACGAAGCTGAGCAGCGTGAAGCCTCCAGTTTTGGTCTAGCTGGACCCGAGGGCGGCGAGACTCAAGCGCCTACCGCTGACGATGTACGGCGACTGCGCCCAGGCGAAGTCGATCCGGATCCCGAAACCAAACCGGCGAAACCAGATACGATCGATCTTGATGAAGATGAGAAAGAAATGCTGAGCGAGGCTCGAGCCCGCTTGGCGAATACACAAGGAAAAAAGGCAAAGAGGAAGGCCCGCGAGCGCCAGCAGGAGGAGTCGCGTCGTTTAGCCGCCCTGCAAAAACGCCGCGAACTCAAGACGGCCGGTATTAACATTAAGGTTGTCACTCGCAAAAAGGGACAAATGGACTATAATGCAGATATTCCATTCGAGAAAGCCCCTGCTTCCGGATTCTACGATACCGCGGAGGAACAGAAACGGAACGAATTCCAGCGAGCCAACTTTGACCCCCGCAAACAGCAGCTTGCCACCAAGCGCAAAGGAGAACAAGATGACGACGCGGATAGGAAAAGGAGGAAAAATGAGAAGGACGGCCCGTCAGCTGCTACTCAAGCTGCCCTCAAAGCTGGTCAAATGCAGAGAATCCGCGAAGCCGAACAAAGCAGTAAAAGAAGAGCCCTCAACCTGCCAGCTCCGCAAGTAAGCGAGGGCGAGCTTGAGGACATTGTAAAGATGGGCATGATGGGCGAGCGGGCCAATCTTCTCGCCCAGTCTAGCGAGAATGATGCAACCAGGGGTCTGGTAAATACATACTCGACTATAACCAGCCAAACCCCCATTAGGACCCCGATGGCGCCACCACAGGAAGACCGGGTAGCCACAGAGATCAGAAACATCAGAGCACTTACCGAGAACCAGTCTGCTTTACTCGGCGGCGAGAACGCGGATCTCAATGAGGGGTCTGGATCTACGGGTTTCGAAAGTGCCGCGCCTCGGAAACAAGTTATCGCAACCCCGAATCCATTGGCCACTCCGTTGCGCACCGGCATGAATGGTGTCGGAGCCACGCCTCGAAGAGTGGGACAGACGCCCCTGAGGACACCTCGGGATAGCTTTGCCCTCAATAAAGGCGACAGTGAAATGATGCTGGCGGGTGGTGCCGCAAATGACATGCGTCTTCGCGAACTATCCATGAAGCATCAACTCAAACAAGGATTAACTTCGTTACCGAAGCCCAAGGAATCAGAGTGGGAGCTCGAACTTCCCGAAGATCAACAGGAAGTTGCGGCACAAGACGACCTAGAAGAAGATGCCGAAGCACGGGATCAGCGCGAGCGCGCCATTCGTGAAGCGCAAGAACAACTAGAGCTCCGGAGGCGGACTCAGGTGATGCAAAAAGATCTGCCAAGACCTGAGTTTGTGGACATTGATGCTCTAATGCAAGAAGCATCGGCTGTGTCCGACCCAATAGAGGCATTAATCGCGAGGGAAGCCGCGCTTCTCGTCGCTAATGATGCTGTGCGATATCCCATACCCGGCGCCAAGATTAAAGGTAGCTCGACCCGGCTCCAGCAGATAGACGATGCCTCGCTGGCCGAGGCCCGACTGCAAATATTGTTGGATGTTAAGAACCAGCCCAAACCAGAAGAAGTTCAGGCTGTTTGGGAGAGAGAGAACAGCAATGCACTACTATTAGGCTTGGGATGCTACGAAGATGACGAGGAAGAGGAGCAAGTGGCCGCCATGAAGTCTGCATTTGATGTAAGTTTCAATTATGAGATATCTTGTATACATAGCCAGTGCTAACATCTTTTTGCAGCTCGCGCAGGAATCTACGATAGCCATTGCAGAGAAATGCTCCAAACTAGAGAAGAAGTTGAACCTCCACTTGGGAGGCTATCAACAACGAGCCAAAGCGCTACGGACGAAGATGGGAGAGGCAGCCGAGGCGCTCGAGAAGGCCACATCCGCACTGGGGGGCTTCAGGACTCTGTCCGTATCGGAGGAGATCGCCGTCAAGAGCCGTCTGGAGGCGCTTAGAGAAGAAGTTAATTACGTCAGCCGCAGGGAGAGAGAAGCACAGGAGGCGTACAGTCGGACCAAGGAGGAACTCGACATGCTTACTGATGGCGTAAATGGGTATCATTAATTTCGTAGTCAGCTCAGTCAGTCATCGGGACGTCGGAGGAAAATTGTATGCATATATCCACGAAAATTGTACAACCATGGTTCCGAGAAACAGATGCTCGTTTTTTATTCTTTATTTTTATTTTTTCTCTTTAGATGAATGCTATATGTAAGAAATGATGTATCGCATGCAATTGGGTTCCCCACCCAGGTTCTTTGTTCCAATTGTGCTAATAAGCCTACCTACCTATTTATTCATTTACTTCATTTCCTGCTTCCCAACCGTGGTAACTTAATGGGCAGGATTAACAACATGCTCACGAACGCGACGGCTAGACAAATGAGGAACGTAGCCCTGCAAGCGGCCTCATAGCTAACGATGACCTGGTCCTTGGCCGGTCCCTCTGGTAATTTTGCCACGGCCTCGATGCTACTGCGGACCTTTTCGATGAACTCCCTCTTCCACGCCTCATCCTTTTCCGGGGGCACAGCGACAAACTTGAAGAGGTAGCCCAACAGCGCGTTCTGGAACACGAGGCTCGAGCACGCGACTCCCAGGACGCTACCCAGCGCGCGCCAGAGCTGCAACGTGCTCGTCACCACGGCCTGTTCGCGGTGGGCCGATGCAGCTAGGACGGCGATGAAAGTGCCCGGGAATTGGAACCCTTGCCCCAGGGCTGCGGGCGTGAGACATAGGATATAGACCCAGACAGGCCAGCCGCGGCTCATCAGTGCTAGGAGCGCGGTGCCGACTACGTAGCATATGGTACCGCCCAGCAGCGGCCATTTCAGACGTCGCGTCCGCGAAATCAGAAACCCTGTTACTGTACCTGCGGCCGAGGCGACTACGGTAGGCACGAGGAGGTATAGACCTGATTGCGTGGCGGATTTGAGGAGGACGGCTTGGAAGAACAGGGGTCTAGATGTAGTGGGTGATGAGTAAGAATGGTCTTGCTGAAGGAGACGTGCGACGGGAATTGGGACTTACGAGTTGAATAGTATGGCGTTCACCAGGAATGATGCAAGGCCATTCGAGAATATGATGTTGGCCCGCGGTGTGCTGCGCAGGAGCACAAGGGGCATGATGGGACGCTCTGCCCGACTCTCAACGTAAAGACATGTTGGGAAGATTACGGCGAATACGGCGAGCGAGGCAATGATAAATGGGTGGGACCCTGGGGGCTACCGGTTAGCTTTGCTCTGCGAAGGTTTGGTACGCATAGTTCCTCCTCGACACGAAAAATGTCCTTAACTACCGATACAGGAGATGCAGCCAGCTACTTACAAGGTAGGACATTGCCACCTAGATTCTACAGTACGGTTTGCTGTCAGCACAACTCATCACTCAGGTTGCGTATCAACAGGTTGGTCGCCCACTCACCAGTCCCAAGATCAGAAACGTGACGGATGTGGTTAAGGTGATAGATCCCTTGGTGTCGAACCCGCGCAGAGCCTGCACGAGCGACTCCTTTTTCTTGCCGCTTTGCAGTCCAAGGTCGGCGGGCATGCTGAAATACGCGGTGACGAGGCACAGTGCCATGGGGAAGAGCTGGATCCCGAACTCCCAGCGCCAGCCCAGCGTATCGGCCATCAAACCGCCAAACGCTGCGCCCGACGCTCCCGCTATTCCGTAGACGATGTTGATGTAGCTTTGATATGGGCCTCGACGCCTGGACAATATTAAGTTAACAGGTAGTTTCATTGTGTGTTTATTGGGGGGGTTTTTTTTTTTTTTTTTTCATATGATCCCTGCTAGATTTGTCTAGCGGTACCGGTGCCGTGTTACACCAGAGAAGAATGTAGCAAGTGGACGCCGGATGACCGGGATAATTGGAGCTGGAAACACATTTAAGAAACAAGAGGGGAAAACGTACTCGATCGGCACACAGTCACTGATGGAGATGGCGCCCAACGTCATCATGCCCCCAGCCCCCAGCCCGCAAACGGCGCGCGCAGCAATGAAGCTGTTCATGGACTGCGCGAGCGCGCACCACGCCGTAGCGCCCGCGAAGACGACCATGGTAAAGAGATAGAGCGGCTTCCGACCAATGGTGTCTGACAGACGGCCGACGAGCGGCTGGAAAGCCGTCGACGTGAGCAGAAAGGACGTCGTCAGCCAGGACGCCTCGTTCGACGAGTTGAAGTAAGACGTGATGGCCGGGTGCGAGGTCGCCATGATAGTGCCATCGAAATTGGCGATGAAGTACGTCATCATGATACCGATAAACGCGATGCGGAACTGCGCTGGGTGCGTGTCTATGAGGAAGCTCGGCGGCTCGCCGCCATCATCGTCATCGTTGCCGTTGGCGACGCTCGAACCTGTCCCACCGGAAGATACCGGGCTGTTGGCCTCTACATCTTCGTCATCTTCGCCTTGGCCTTTGGCTATCAGCACCGGGGCCATCGGCCTCAGCGGCCCCGGAGCCAGGGACGCTGGGTTGTCGGATGTCCATGAGCTGGTGCGCACGAGCAGCAGGTCCCCCTCTGGATCGCTATCATCCGAGGCCACTTGCCTCGTAGCACTTGTGTTGGTCTCGTGCCCAGTCCGCTGTTCAGCTTGTAAGAGCGCTGTACGCTCATTTGGCTCATCTCCGTCCCCCGCATACTCAGAGTCATGCTTACTTTGAGCCATTGTGGTTTTGCCTCGTGTGGTCTTGTCTCATAAGTGGGTTTATTGGAGTATAGGAGCCTTTAAGTATACCAGCATCCTATATGGCCGACAGGAAAATTCGGAAAAATAAAGAAATAAGTGAATAAACAAAAAGATCGGCAAGATACGGTGAGGCAGAATAGTCACTGGCAGTCTCGGACTATGGCAATAAACACTACTTTCCAAGCCACACCGAACCACTCATAACAAGTAAATCCGAGTTTTTTACACTTGTGGTAGGCAATGCATAGGAACCAATTCTCCTCGCTCACGCACTGCTGTAGGTCGCAAGGAATGCAATAGGTAATGCAATAAGTAATGCAGTTCGGTGCTGAGATGAGGCGCAGCTACATTATAAGGCCCCACATTTATATGCAGTGTCACTGCTAGGTTCCTTTTTAGCAGACTGCAGAGTACTCTGCTTGCACCCTCGTGATCAGTCGGACATCGAGATATTCATAGGCAAGGTTGAACACACCCGCAGCAACCATGGACAGTCGACCGTCCTCATTCCATCGTGGTCGTGTCACTTCACTTTTGCATGTAGATTCTTGACGCTTGTTTTCTTTTCTTCATCTGCACTGCCAACATATGGTACACAAAGTTCAGTGTCATTGTAATCACTCACTGTAGGGTCTAACCTAACTTATGTAGGTGTCGGTAGGGGCTATTCTAAATGCTTCACCGATCCATCTACCTATTCTTTCTATCCCTGGGGGCGCTATAGACACATGCTTCTGGGTATCAATTCATCGTATTATCTTACAAATACGGTTGCACCATCAATCCCGTCCTGTAACTCATACGTCCTTGGACTGTGCTTGAGAGAGGCCACAAAGGACACCAGCACCTGTTATCCCGCCGTCGTGACATGGACTCAATACCACTCTGACAGGCGCCCGGTCTCCAAACTCTGCCTCGATGATCGAATCCAGGAATAATTGGCAATCCGACAGATAATCCTGGAAGTGCACTATGCAAGCACCTGTATATCCCACCACTAGGTTCTTTTTCGGCGTCCCCCCATTTGCCCAGTTTTGCCTTGTCTCACCGTGGGGTGGTCGCGAGAGTGGGATGTCGTCGGCACAGGCCAACAACCCTACAACGGCAGCAGCAACAAGCGCCGAGGCCCTGGTCTCAATGGATTTTGCAATGTGGAATAATGCCACTGCACTCTCTTCCGTCCAGTCGAAGGCATGCTGAGGGTTGCCCGGTGGGAATTCAACTTCAAGCTTGCTTAGTAAGGTGGATGGGTGTAGTGGATGGTAATGGCTGAGAAAGGTTGTGGTAAGTCCGAATCGATGAAGTAACTGTTGGGGAATGTTTTCCTCCGACAGGCCCAAATGTGTCTTCATGTAGTCCACAAACATGAGGCGTGCCAATTCGCCCAAGTATCTTCCTGCTGTCATATACTCAAGCGGTTGGAACCCCGGGACTTCTCCCTCAGCATCGAGCTGTACGTCCCATTTACTGACTAAGCCAAGCTTCCGCAACGGCGGTGCAGAGCCATTAATACTCCACTCGGTATTGACGGCAATCTTAATATCGTCAACCTCATCTTCCGCCCCGATTGCGATTTTCCCCGGTAATTTCTCGGGGTTGAGGGTGTTTAGTCTTAGAGGGATGGTCGCGTTGGTGCCCGTACCGCATATGAGCCCCATCGCCGCTTTATGGTTGCTGTCTTCCTCGTACCGATAAATGAACGAGACCAATGTAGCGACAGCATCATTGAGAATTGCGGAAACTTTGATGTGTGGAATATCAGGAGTTTTCGACTCGTTATAACCATTCACTAAAAGGCTGCCCAAGTCAAGTTTGGAGGTGATAGCGAAGCCCTTACCCATGGCCATAATACTGGCCTCTGACAGTGTGCTTTGCACTATGGGGAAACTGAATGTGACGCCCATCGGAAGTTCGCCGTCTCTTTCCAACCCCAGAACTTCGACACCTTCTCTCACTACTTCGGCGATGCAACTGCCGATCCAGGCGAACAAAGATTCGGCATTCTCATTCTTGAGATGTTCCTGGATCGACCAGGACTTTTCCAAGACTCGACGAAGGTTAGACGAAGTGCGGTGACCAGAATGGTTTCCGTTTGTGGTTGACAAATTTCTCTTCTTCGGGGTTTCGCTACTCAGAAGCTCAATAAACCCTACTCTTACATTCGTACCACCACTGTTTAAAGTCAGTTGACAGAGTCATTTGGTAAGCGTTTACTATACAGCCCATACATGTCAATAGCAAGATGCCTAACCCAGAGTTAGCATTTCAGGCCCAGCTTGCAAGTGAGAACTAATTGAAAAGGGTGAGTAGAACTGGCAAGGAAGTGACTGGATAGCCCGGTCACAAGGTAGCAGGGGAACGTACCGCCCTTTTTCGCTTCCCTTTGTTGGGCGTAGGATAGACTCGGATATAGGGGTTGGCAGGAACTGATCTAATGATCTAGCGGCTAGCTCTCGAAAGGTCTGGTGCAGTTCATGTGCGAGTTGGTGGGATTTAGCAACGTCAACATGAAGAGGTTTGAGGAAATGCTCCAACTCTGGTGTCATGGAAGCTGGACGTAGACCTTGACCAGGGCCTTGATCAAGACCCGCCATGATGTCTCTGGATATCTCTGAATAGGCGTTTTCTTTCGTGCTACTTGTTCATCATACGATGTGCACATAAAATATAGATATGCAACGAACAAGACAAAAGAAAATGTTGGTTATCGACAAGGACACCCGGATTTATTACTTCGTTCAACGCAACATCTCCCTCACATTAAGAGAACTCGAGCTTAAATAAACATTCGGCGCAATATGCCTAGTCGAGAGACGTTGCCCGAAAGCGGCAGGCACTAACTAGGCGTCAGAAGAGGTGTAATCATATCTGTCGGATGTTGGTCAGCATTTGCTTAGAAAAGGAGGAAGTCGTGTAATGGTAAGTGTGTAGGGCGCAAGGCATGCCAGCTGCTGCCCCGGACGTTGTAGGACGAGAGAATTGCCGACTTGGGAAACGTTGCAACTGCAGGGGAGATGGTGCCAGGCCCAGATCAACGTGGAGAACGTATCACCAGATTGTATACCCAGATGTAGGTCATAGGGGTATGATATGGTGTTGTTTGAGTATGATAAAGTCGTCATGCACATATGTGCCTAACCAAGTACTTGCACACATACCAAGTACATGGATTGTTTGCATTAGCGGGGATAACCTCACTCACATTTTAAAGTTGCTTGATGTACAAACGACGCTTGAGAATCATGTAACTGGCTGGGATTAGGATGTAAATAATCCCATCTTCAAGTATGTATGCACGATGCCATACGAAAATAGTAAAACAGTTCGAGGTGCATGAGGAGTGCTACACCGGAGTCGCCCAAGTCACAAAATGGTAGACAAGCGCAATGGCGTCGAAAACCTACTTCGGGGTACGTAACGTGTCAATCAACCAAAGGCAGGTGCTACTGTAGCCGTTGTAATGTACAGTGACTAGTACCAGGTATACCGTATTCCCGATGGAAAAACTGTACCTGTGACGGACTAATAATCATAAGGGCACGAATCAGGTTTCCAGATGGTGGTTTGATAGGGTGGGCATTCACGGTTGGTGTCATCCATATCACCTTGTCTCCAGCTCGAGAAGTTGTGTCGGTGTTATTGATGCAGTCGCGGCTTCTAATTGGTTAACTACTGCCCAAAGGTCCCTGTAGGTCTTGCCCCTCAACCTGTGACCAATAGATAACCCCTGATAGATATGTTCTGGGTCAGCTGGTTGCTTGGAGGTCGAAGCTGTGCCGAGGACCTGTCATAGCTTGCTGCCTGCTGATGAGCTTCTGTACTGGTGAGCTGCTATGCTAAATCCGTCATCACGTCAGGTTGCGACTTTCACCACGGACCAGCAATCCTCCAACTCCATCATTGCTTATCACAACTTGAGTTTGCACTGATAGCTACATCAATAGCTTCCCGTTTTCTTATCCCATAACATAATACCATGGGCTTGAATTAGTGGCGCTCATATCAATAATATCTCTTCAAGTATTTAGACCGTTTGTGGACTACTTGCCAACAATGGCGGGCAAAATTAGACTCCCCCTTGGTAAGTAAGACCTCGGGACATTTCATTCCTTCGACTATATTGAGGATCAGTTTCTCCTGTTAAAGCGGATCAAGTACAGGCTGTGATTATGGCTCCCTATCCCATCTCCTCTAGAGCTGCGCGGAGTGGTAGCCCATACTAACAGTTCGTTCTAGTGGAGGATGACCGAGCAGCATCGAATCGAAGCCGCCGTTGGAATGGACACTTACTAATACTCTTGCTCGTCGCTTTAACTACCTATTCGCTATACGTTTTCGGCCTATTCTCAAACTATGCAAACGCACTACTTCCGCCTCGAACCAAAGCCATACCATCCACTGACTTTCAGGGGGTAAGCGATGCCGATACGACCTCCACGTCAACCAAACCTGGGGAATTAGTTCCCCTAGAGGCGCATATCATAAGCAAGTGCCCCGACACGAGAGATTGCCTTCGAGAGCTGCTTCTCCCAGCGATGATCCAAGTACATGACAAGGTGGACTTCAGGCTTACTTACATCGGAACCCCAACCGAAAACGACGGTGTCGAATGTAAGCACGGCCCCGGAGAATGTATGGGTAACATTATCGAACTGTGTGCACACCAACTATACCCGGACCCTAAGATATGGTTGGGATTCACTATGTGCTTGACAAAGGACTATCACTCAATCCCCCAGCGCGAACTGGTCGAGGATTGCGCGCTGGAGCATGCCGTCGATTTCGCAAAGCTCAATGAATGCGCCACGAGAGATGACGGCGCCTTTGGAATGAGTATGCTACGTGAAAGTGTTAAGAGATCTGCTAGTGTATGTCCCCTCTCATCCAAAACAGACCTACGTAGGGAAGACCCCTTGAGAATGCTAACTCATATTTGTAATTACAGCTGGGTATCAAGACAAGCTGCACGATCCGCTTAAATGACAAGACGTACTGTGTACACGATGGAGGTGAATGGAAGGATTGTCCAACCGGACCATCGGTTAACGACTTAGTCATCGCGATAGAGAAGCTTTATCGTTCTTGAGAGGCTCAAATATACTCGACCAAAGATCCGAGGCCTCGCCTACCGTATAACTTATCGATATGCTATCCATGCCCGTCTCTTCGTCTCCTGCCATGCTCTCGAGCTGCTCGATAATACTGTCCATGCCAATTGCTTTCCCTAGCGATTGCGTTGCGTTCGCTTCCAGCATGACATGAACAACGTGAACGTGAAAATGGTAGTATGTCGGGTGATAATGGCAGAAGAGCTTGAGCTGATCCTCCTCAATCTGCGGATAAGTCTTGACCGTCGCATCGACAAGCTTGGTTCTCATATGCTTAAGCCAAGGAAGATGCTTCTTCTTCAGGTCCCGCAAGGTCCAGATGTCCCGTCGCTCGACGATTCCTAACAGATGCAAAGCTTCGATGGTCTTTCGGTCCCAGTGCAAATTGGGTAATAATAAAAAGCCTTCGTCGCCGTCCCGCCCCAGGGGCGTTCTATATATCACGTCTTCGGCTTCATTGCGTCCCTCGATAATGTTATAGACCCAGTTGAGGTGGCCTTGCTCTCGACTCTTCTGCATTACTGGTTGAACTTTGTCGCGATATATCTCGGGCGTCTCGGTTACAAAGCGATACCCTTGCCGGCTATACTTTTTGATGTGCTTTTCGTTGCAGGGACAAATCAGGTCTATCTTGAAGTCGGCGAACTTGTCCTTCTCGTTATTTCGGAGTATGGGCCCCCCGGAGCCCAGAAACCAGGAGTAAATATCATTATTTCCAAGGTTTGTGATGCTGCGCAGGTTTGTCGGTAGGGCAGATAGGTATTCCGGGGCATCGGGGAACGGTGCCCGTTCAAGGATTAGAAGGCCAGGCTGTGAATCTACTTGACCGTAAAGAGTGATGCGTCGTCCTGCTTGGTCTACAACACGTCAGCTTTCCTCGATGTACAGAGGTATCTGCCTATCTCGTCATGGTGGTACTACCAAAGGGCTTGATCGTGTTGTATTACCTTGGTTCAAGATACGTTCGAATTGGAACTTTGGAATTAGCTCCTCGGCACGTCTCTTGCCCTCTTCGGTTGTCATTCTTACGGTCTTTTTGCTTCGGTCGCAATAGGGACGGCGACAGTATTATTTTACAAGTATAATAATGAACTTGCGAACTCTCTGGTTTTTATTTCAATTCGGTCAAGTAGATATGCGTCTTGTTTGACTTCGTTGCAAACAAACAGAACAGTCCAAGTACCTGGTTACTTGGGTTTGGCGAGGAGCTATCAGCACCTATACGAACGACCCCTCAGTCGGTGTGACTGATTTCAACAACAGCTACCCACTAACATTCAAGGGTCCACGAGTCGATACCCCACCACCTACAAACCAAGGGCGGAGCTCCTACCCGGGACCTGACGGGTAGTCTTGGTGTTTGACTTCTAAAATAAATAGCATCGATCATCAAGTACGACACTCTTGACTACAATGCACTATTATACCCATCGCGTCAAAGCTTCCAAAAGGAACGCCTGAATTCCAAGGTGGCAACTTAGAATCCTACAACGGTTTACAAGTAGCAGCGTGTACGGTATAGCCAAGGTGACCAGCCGAAGCAGGATCGTACCCTATAGAATGATAGGGAGCTGTTGAATACGAAACAACATGTATGTTAAATACGATGTTTTTGCCTAGTTGATCGCGTTAGCTTGAAGTGAATGGGTAATTTATATAACATTTGTACTCATCCCACATCGCACACGATCGCCTCAATTTGTTTACCTAGAGTAAAAAGGTGGCAACTGACTTGACATAAGTAGTCCGACTCTGTTGGAGACGATGGAGGTTTAAATCAAGAACTCGGTTAGTGAAGATTTACGTACATCATTACGAAGCTACTCGACCGCGACCGAGCTCGCTCAAAGTCTTATTTTAGAAACATCCATCCATCTTTTCTTATCTCCCCCCGACTATTACTAGCGAACGGCACCTTTGAGGATCCAATAACAAACACATACAACATCCGGCATACGGCATAAAAGTCTGGGGTAGATTAGTAGGTATCTATGGGCGTGTTGTGTTGCATTTAGATATGTATGGGCTCTTGACGATCTAAATATAGAATATAAATAGATTGAAAGGTCAGGTACTACCTCCCTACTGTAACACCGTTTCGGTCTTGACCCGGAACTTGGAAGTCTGTTCACGGCCGGCAGGCAATATACGCGTCCTCCCCTTCGGAACTATCAATACTTCATCCAATTTTTTTGAGATGATATTTTAGCAGTTACTGCCTTCAGACTTATACAATGAATAGATATGCTAATGCTACTAATATATAATTTCGACCTTTCCATAGGAGCCACAGACGGACATGTTCCTGGCAGTTCATGTATGGTACTTCTCTTCCAGCTTCTTAATACCCAAGAGCACCCACACAACTACTTATGTTCTAGAAATAGCATCACATCTAAGTTACGCGAGGGAGAGATCTCGGTAGTCCACCGCGCGCGTGATGCTTCGCTTCATCGCATATTGGCATGCGTATCTTTACGTAGTAAATTCTGCCCAGGTGAACGAAAGGGACAGGGGTAGAAACAGGGAAAAGGGAAGCAACATCGTCACGTCATGCCATGCTATGCCATTATCACGGGCATGACAGACATACATCCGCATCGTGGGAGGTCGGAGCTCCGTTTGGACAGATAGCGTGCATGCCTACGATGCCCCTACCTACCTACCCACTCAGCTATCTTATCTCAGAAGATAAGGCGTTCGTCAAAAAGCTGAAAAAGCATTGGTAATACAGCTTAGATGGCAAACCACGACAGGGTCTCTTTTGTATCGTCGTATCGACCAACGACGGTGGAAGGGATGTATGTGATGCTGCTCGGTGGAAAATAGCTAGAAACCCACACAAACAGAATCGATTTATAGCCTAGACCTTTGGCCTCCGACGCCTGCTTGTCCCCCTGATAGATAACAAAGCTTGATCAAGGTCTTTTCCCTCGTATGGGCTCATTTTTCATTGGTTGTCTTCACCATGTTTTCCTTTCTCACGCGCTTTCGTTGACCCCGGTTCAAGGTTGTTTGTTGCGCGCCCTGCCCCTGGCCACCGGGTTGCGCTGCTTACCATCTCGCTAAAGCTGTCCGTCCCTTCGAATAGAGCCTGAATTGCTTTGTTGACAAATACCTGGGCTGGGGTAGTCATCACATGCAAGCGAAGCGAGGCCTCTATCATCCGTAGATTCCATATCGATCCGTTCGACTGCTTCAAATATTATTACTGTCATGTTTTCTCTCCTCGTTCATGTGCATATATATGGACCAGATCTCGACTTTGTCCCTCTTTCTTGCATACTGAGGATTTCATCTTCATCTAATTTCCTCCCAAACTCGTACACCACGTTGGCTTAAGAATTCAGAAAGGAAGGAAGAGGAGGCGATATTCGACCTAAAAGGACTGACTGGACCAAAATATGTTTTTCCAAGCACAGACTTTCCGCTATAGTTACATGAAGGCCTCTTCCAACTACCTAGGTAATTGTATAAGCTCTCCTCACATTTATTGACATCCTTTATTCCATGAAAAAACCGTGAAAAGACACACGCAACACCTGACCAAAAATATCTGCCCCTCTCTCCATTTCACAAATTAGTTTCCCCTCTCAACGGCGTATGCATTGAAAACAAGGCTACTTTCAGTACAAGTAGCTCCCTTAGCTACATCCCCCTTGTCACTACCTTTGCCACCGGTTACCTATACTTTTTGTTTTTGAAGGCACATACCGCCACCTCACATAAGAAAAGAGCCAAAAACCTTAGACCAGACCGGGACACCAAGGCGAGAGAGGGGAAGAGACTTTGACGCCAATCTCTTACAGTAGTAGGGAAAACAGGGTATTCTTGATGAAAGAGGAGACAAAGGTTTAAGAAAAGTGAGAAGCCGGGAGAAAAGCGGAGAAGAAAAACAGCAGAAACGGAGAAAAAAAAACATCAGTGTCATAATCGGGCTTCATCATTAAATTCTTTTACTGTGTGCATCAACAACATCACAGGGCTAATCCACTACCATCACCAGTCCAGCGATATAGCGATAGTAGCTCGCGGCGGCGCTGATGCTGCTCGCCGAGGTCCTCGGGTACGCGGCCACGGACCTGTGCGAGGGCGCTGCGCATGACTTTGCTGAAGTTACGCTATTGAGGAAGGACAAGTGTCAGTGAGGGAGTACGGAGCATGATAGCAGCAAAGAGTAGGATATCAGGAGGTCATGAGCGGGTCACGAGGAAGGAGAAAGGGCAAAATGATAGGGACGGATGGATCATACCTGATATTCAGTGTTCAGCGTGACGACACAAGCCTCGTGGGCTCGGATGATGGTCTCACAAGCGCGGACGACGCTAGCGGAAGCCTCAAGCTGGAGCTTGTCGGCGATGAGGAGCAGGAGGAAGGAGCCCTGTAGGAGGTAGATGCCGTAAAAGAAGGGCATGAACTCTAGACCGGGATCGTACTCGAGGATGTTGCTGATGGCCTCGGCGGCGGAGACGGCGTGGCCCGTGGCTGTGATGAAGCCCTGGGATGAGATCCAGAGGTCGTTGTCGTCGAGCAGGTTGATGGGGTCCCACTTGCTGGTGAGTAGGATGTGCAGCACGTGCATGACGTGCGTGCCGTAGGACACGACGATGCGCGTCTGGATGTCCGATTCGGTCATCCGCGACGAGCTGGCGCTCGTGTGCGCCGACCGCACCGAGCTCGAGTCTAGGTGCTCTAGCTCCGACGGCATCTCCAGCGTCGCCGACTGCTCGTTCTTGTCCTCGGAGCTCACCTTGAAGTGCCGCTGCTCGAATTGCTTCAGGCTCTCCTCATAGGTCTCCAGGTGGCGGACGATTTCGGCCTGCTGGTCGTCCCACTCGCGGGCCGGGCGGAACCCGACGCCGAATCGTGGGTGGTTTCGGGCGTGGTGGAGATCGACGATCTCGCCGAGGATGGTCATCAGAGGTAGGAAGTAGCCGAAGATACTATGCCCAGTGCATTCGAATTGAGGTCCGCGTGCTCGTTTCGGCCCTGTAGCGGCATCATCACCGAGGGCAGGATCTGTGGTATACGAGGCAAAGTTTCCATTCTGCCATTCCGTATCATCCATCGGCTGGAGCAAGCCTTCACACTCGATATCGAGAAGGGAAAGGGGTCGGTTGTAGCAGAGTGCCAAGTGGCGGTCCATCACGTAGACGAGCCACCATATGCGTCTCCGCTCTTCCCGCTCCTCTTCGCTGACTGCGACGGTATTGCCTTCGTTCTCGAGATCCGTGTCCATGTCACCGCTACGTTCGCTTTCGCCGGCGCCCTGAGCTGTGGAGGGCGCATTCGGGGGCAGCTCACGGCCTAACTTCAGTTCTCTGGCTAGGGACCACGCCGCATTCCACCATCGCATGCTGGCCCCTTTGTACTCGCTTGCCGATACTACGGTGGCCAAATGTATATATGTGACAACGTCGTCCAGTGACCCCGCAGCACCGAAAGCTCCGGGCTCGCCACCGATGTTCTCCATGCTCATGGAGTGGGGCAGCGTCACTCCGAATCCGCCCAGGGAGACTCCGTCGACCGCTGGGCTAGATAACGGTGAGGCATCGCCGGATGATGTGTGGATCAGAGGTTTTAGTAGATTGACGGTCAGTTCAAGCAATTTCTGGCATATTTTACCCCTGGCCGATGGAATCTGAGTCAAGTAGGGGGCGTCACTCGTCTGGGCGGCCACCCAGAGCATACTTGCTAATAAGGCCGGTTGGCATTGTCGGGGCTTGCTCGGATGCAAGAACGATCGTTTTCTGAAGATGAAGCCCAGAACGTAGGGCGACATTGGGTGGGCGTGAGCTGACGAAGAACTCGAAAAGTACAAGTCGATCAGGTCACAGGCGAGTGAGACGGGGATTATGTTGCCCAGATGAGGGATAAGTGGGTTTAGGACAGGGTATCTGAGCTGCTGGTGAAAAGTATTTTGTGGGATGTGCGGCTGGTATTGAGGTGGCGGTGAAGACATCGGCATCCATCCAGGGGAGCCGGAATCACCACCAAGCGGGTATGTGCCGATTGGGCTGGTTTCCATGCGGAAGGCCGCGGAGTGATTGGTAGAGTAGCCGGTAGGACTATGGGCCTGGAGGCCGTATGGAAGGTCGGGATAATTGGATAGGTTTCCCTGACCTGCTCCGTAGGCCGTGTGAGACGGGTTTCCCATCAATTGGCTAATAGTTTGCCTATCGAACGGGTTGTGGATGTTCCCATACCCATTGAAGTCCAATGCTGCCGGACTCTCCATATGTTCTCTTTCTAGGGTCAGAGAGTTGTTGACCAAGTTGGCTTGGTGAGAGCCGAACTCAGCTAAGCTGTCAAGGCTCCCCGTCCTCTGACTACGATTCATGGCATCCTCGTCCATCTCCGCCATGGCCTTATCCGACGGTGCAGTTTGTTGTTCCTGTTTAGTGGAAGCTGCGTCTTCCGTCCGGCCTTCAGTACTCGATCCGTTATCGTCATTGTTTCCTGGCGATTTCTGTCCGTCCTGACCTGAAGCCGCAGCGGCTTGTGCGGCAGCTTGTTGAGCGAGATCTTTCCGTGATGCCTTCCCACGCTTTTTCCGTTCGCGGATATATTCACAACCAAGTCCGAATTCTGATAACTGTTAGCTGCCTAGGCCTGTCTGTAATCTGTACGTTTAAACCGAGCCGGGTATATACCTATACAATGAGCGCACGGGTGCTGTCCGTCGCACTTAGTCCTCAGCTGGTTGCATTGGTCGCAGGCCCTACTGATTCTTCTTCTTATGGGGCCGGACGACCCTGTTGATCTTGTGCCGGGCCCGCCATATGGATGTTGACGGTGCTTTTGTTGAGGTGCTCTCGTCAGATGGGGAGCATGAATACCGACATGTTGTTGCAGGTGCTGGAGAGCATATTGAGGTCCATGGCCGAATGTTTCCAGACCAGCTGCATGGAGGTGACTCCCAGGAACATGCGTATTCGACAAGAGTGAGTTTGACGGTATCGAGTGATACGGTGAGAACCGCTGAAGAGGATTCGACAACATTTTCAACTAGTCGCCGTGAGTATCGTTATAGTGTCTGTGTATATGTGTCGTTGTCGTTTTTAACTATTAGTCTCTGTCTGTTTGTCTACTAGATGACCATTGCACAAGTGTGCAAACTTCGAACGAGTGCGAGCAGTTGGGTGAAGTGCGGGTGCATCCAGAGCGCTTGAGGTCTCAGTTAAGCTGAGGAGATGCGCGATGGTTGAGCTATATGCTCCACGGGCAAGGTAACTCTATAAAGCTATGCCTCGCTTTGACTATAAGTCGTACTATAGGTCGAACTATAAGTCCAACTATAAGTCGTTCCCCCAGAATGACGGTTCGGCTAAGGAACGGACCGGCACCCTCTTGCTATTGATGAGAGGAGCTAGAAGCATAAGCATTATTATGATAGGGTAACCTGCATGGCCGGGCCTCAAGATGACAAGCAGAAAAAAGTATACAGGGACGATCAGCACGATTTAGATAGACGGCACAGCTCTCCACACGCAGAATACAGGATACGCAGGATACGCAGGATCCAGAAGCGGGTAGCGGGGGGCAAGGATTGGTGTGTAAGAGCAGCAGCGAGAGTGGGTGAGGGCAATGGAGGATAGAATCCAGGGGTATGACCGTATGAACAGCAGGGTCAGTACAAGCTCAGTCGTGAATTGGTGTGCCAATGTGCCACGTTCCGTAGAGCACCATCAGCGACTGAAACCACAGTAGCCTCTCCCGGACTTTGCAATAATAGTGACGAAACTTAACGCCAGGGATAACTACGATGCTCGGAGGGAGGATGGACCAAGGGAAGGCCAGAAATGTCCGATCTGATCAAAGCGACCTCCTAAGGTCTGGGTTGTCTGGGTTGTCCACCTCTTTCAACGAGCTGCTTGCAATTCCGTGTGCTTGGCATGCGTCTAGAGAAGGGGTTCCTGGCCTGCTCTAAGGTACTCGATTGGCGAGGGAGGGCCCCTTTCCTACCAGGGCAATATAAAAGAGCAGAGTAGGTATATTGTGCTTAATATACAGCAACGGCACAAATGCTATTGCTGTGGCAAGTGGACAAGGCAAGTTGGTCAGGAACCTGTACTAACTGATTGAGGTGGTTCCAAGTCAGAAGTTTGGTAGCGTTTCAAGAGTGGTCGTCCTAGGGGGGAACTGCTTCTTAGGTCGTGGGTTTGGGCTTGCTTTGTTATATGGCCCGCTTCGTGGACTGGAGAAGTGCCAGAGACAAGGGTTTGAGTGGCTCGGAAGTGCGGGCTACGAGAGAGGAGAGTTGTGGGCATTCCCACGCATTCACTTCGGCCGGCCTGTGCTACGACCCACCGGCGCAGGTGAAGAACATGAACACGGCGTTAACATAAAATACAGTAAGTTATCTCATATGTACTTACACTGCGATAGTATCCCTTGAGGGAGTTCTACCAGGGACTGAAATATCATATCCTATCTCGCCCTAGCCGGCAACGATACATACATAGTACTGGCAACTTAGTGTGGAGGGGAATGCAAGAAGATTTGCTGTCGTTTATGAGGGATTACTTCGCATGCCCACAATGTCGAGGCGAAACGAAGAAACGGCAGTAGCCAGCTTGCCTAGCCTGCCTACTATGCACGTACCTTCTTTACCTAATCGTGAGTCCACAACGTTGGGGTTTAGGGCATTTTTTGGCCCTTCCGCTAGGAAGGCACCTACGGAAATAGTCTGTCTTGGATAAAATTTTAGATATCCGGCTCATTTCATACGGCAAGCACATCATACTCATGGTAAATACTCGATTTTGGTCACAGTGATCGTCATTGCTAGGAACCAGAGATGGACGTCCACAGCGAGAACTTCAAGATCCGGATCGAATAGAGTCAAGTCTAATTCTGTACACGGCCATGTACCTAGGTTAGGTGGTAGGCAGCAAAAGCCCTGCACGGAGGAAAAATATGGGGGCGAAAAGGTTACTTAAGTAAGAATACCGACTTCCAGTGGAAGGAAAATGACTTGCTCATCCCCAGCTTTCTAGCGGATCCGTACCACCCATGACGATCGCTGCAACCCAGTAAGTCTTGGCAAATGGCTCGCTTTTCACTTTCGGTAGTTCAAAGCGTCGGAAGAAATCCCTTTTTTCTACTAGCATTATTTTATCACCGTTATTTCTGGCTTAATTTTTGGTTTTGTTCTATTCCTATCATTCTTATTTTATTACTTTGCATAGCATGACTGAGGTTAGGCATTTTTTAGTGGTATATTCAACGCATATACCGGTAGTGTCTTGTTTACCTCTGCTTACAAAGTTGAAGTTATAGGTTTGTCGACGACAGGGACCCCTGTACATACATCTGCTTTGTAAGAGTACGTCTGTTATATCTTGTAGATTCAACACCTAGATTCGATCCTGCCTCAATCTCTAGCCTGAAGAAGAACTGTATATGTACGTGTCTCATATGGAGAGTGTCTGAGGACGCACATCACGGAATGGCCGACATATAGACCGGTGGACCCGGCTTCAGTTGTCCGCTATTTGTGTCTAATAAGAGCGGCTTGATGATGCTCATCCAACGATATCCTAATGAAAGAATACTCCTGTTTGACACTCGATGATTCAATGTGCCCTAAGGCATAACTTAGAACACAGACACACTGCAGCTCTCTTCAAAGTAGCAACTATCATTGTAAATAATAACCTGTCAAAGGTGAGGGTCGATCGGTGAACCGATTGTGGGGGGGCTCCGTCTAAACGTGGGAAGTTGGGTTAGAGAGAGATCGTGACAGCTTAAGCTCATACGTTTGCGTGACGTGAATCGGCGTCGTCAGTACTAGATACAGTACAGTATACTGTATGCTGTATGCTGTACTTCAAGATTGCTCCATGATTTTCCAGAAATTTGATTGGTTAGCTTTCCCCATCTCTCCATTATAGAGAATCTACAGAATTCATGCACAGCTGTCATGCATAATGCAATCTCATTTAAAACGAAGCCCGGCCCTTTCCTGTAGGAAATCATATGAAGCCGTAGGAAGCCGTAAAGAAGCAAACCAGCTGGTGCTGGCTGAGGTCTCTTCAAGTGTTTTCCTGTAGGTTGGTATTACCACAGGCACGACAGGTCAATCTGCGAATATTGCCAAGGCGGGACCAACGAAGACCTTCCCTAACGGTCATCCCCATGCCTTCTTATTAGACATCTGACATCTCCAGTCCGGGAGCTGAAGAGCCCCTCACGGCCAGGCTTCTCCGCGCTTCAAGGTCGCAGTTTGTTTGTTTTCGGTCGCCAATCAACCCCTCACGCTTTCTCGAAGCATCAGCATGCAGACTCACCATATGGCGCCTGCATATGCATTAGATAGATTAACTGCTTCCCGCATGCAGGAATGGTACCCTATTTTGTTTAGGGGGGTTGGCTGACCGTTCAATTCCATCGTCTGTCACGGGGCCGCAATCTTTAGGTAAGACGGGCCTGTGGTATTTCATACTTTACAGCAGATATAGGTAGAGCGTAGACGCTGAAGCCGGCCAATTCATTCCTCTTTCCCGGGTTTGTATCACAAAGGAGAGAAAGTGATTCTTTTGGTAGACAATACGATAGGTAGATCATCAGACGCACCAACTCGAGGTACAATTGCAGAGCAAGGATGACCGTTGACGTCGTCATTAGAATACATACCCATAAAGATTCGATCATTCGAGTGTCTGGCGTGCCTAGCATGCCCCATTAGTCTAGGGTTAGGAAATTCTCTTGTTGTTGAGTAGATACTTACAGTACGAGGGTGCAGAACTGGGGCAGCAATGTACTTTACGGTTTTCCCAAACAAAGCAAGCCATTGGCTGTAGTAGTCCTGATGGCATCTCCGGGACAAGAGTTTTGACATACTTCCTACTCGGATGCCACCGAGTGCAACAGAGTATGTGGTTCGTAGACTTGTGGACGTAAAAAGTGCTATACCCAGCCTGCCTTGTTAGTGCTGCATTAGTGACAGTTTGGATCTCTGTTTGCGGAGTCGTTCGCTAAAGTGTGGAGAATTAGTGGTCTCTGAGTGCCTTAGCTCCAGGGGAGGAACGAGACCGTACGTGATGTCGGCAGGTTTAACTACCGTTGGTTTGTGTCTCTCGCTCATCGAGAAAACGCCGATAGACAGTCCTACATACATACATGACACTGCACATACAGGTTCGTTGGCGGGTCAGGTGACATAACGAACACGAAGGGCAGAGCTGGGAGTTGAGGAAGGTTGGTCAACAGAGGTGCGCTAGGGATATCGCCGAAAGGAGCCGGTGATCGGGCCGGGCTTCCTGTCTGTACCAAGATTCGCACAAGATATTCTCGCAAACGATTCCCATTCGTCCCACCCCAGACACAGGCACCCTTGTATAGTTCTCGACCATTTTTCAACTCGACGAGCCAATGAGAAATTGCCGGCGAGCGACAACTCCTCCATAGACACGCAACTCGAACTCAAATGGTTCCTTAAGACTCTGAAATATAGATAGAGAATCAGATGTCCGCACATCAACTTTGAAACTTTGACTTGGATATGGATTGAAAGGCTGCCATTTCAACTGCCGACAGATTCCACTGCTGAGCTAACTTTACGACGGCGCTCCCCTCCGTGGCCGATGCGATGGAGCTTTGAAGCCTGGATACGTTCAGAGTCACGACTCGCAAGCCTTTGTCAACGATTTCAAAGAATATGACAAGACAGCCACAGAAGATACGAAGCCGAGCTGCCGCCCGGTGCGAGTTGACGGCTCCCAACTTTTCTTGGCCGGTAGTCTCGATGCTAGGAGAGAAGACGGTTATATTAATACGATACAACGGTAGCGGCTGAGCAAACGAAAAAGACCGGCCGCTTCGACATCACGCGCACTTAAATCCGAATTCTGCACTGCTGTATTGCACGCCAAGGCGGCGATAGTGAGACATGAAGGATACTTGGTGTGCGTTTTGAAGGATTGTTAAAGGGCGCTCTTTCGATCCCGAGACAGATTACCGAGACAGACATTTCGAGGGAAATATTCTGTCCGTCCATGGCTTCCCTCTATAAGCTTGGTCAACTTGTAAATCAACGTGAAAATGCTATCTAATCTAGTACGACATTTGAACAGATTAAGCTTTGAAATGAGATAGCGCTGCGGAGTCTTGGTGGTATCTAAGGAGGTACTTACCTCCAGCTCTTAGCCTCTAGTTTTCTTGCCAGACCAACGGGCCGTTGACGGCTGGTTCTCTCGTAGTGGACCTAGGTACTGCAGGTGGTGATGCCTAGGACAGTACCTATTTACAGGTGATGGTTCTTATTACCTAATACCTACTTAACCTCTTGGCTTCCAAGTCCTTCTTTATTTGCTTTAGTAATTATCTAATCGACATACCTACCAGCATAACATAGTCTAACATTACTTTGTATTGTACGGTTCGTGTGGGGTGCGATGTCTTGAATGCCAAGCGCTCTTCTACTGCGCGCTCAGACACCTTAGGTTACAACGCAAGCCGGTATCCCGACAGCGGAAATCTGGACCGAGAGTCCACCGGCTCGGTCAGAATACTCGCTGACCCCACTGCTTAGGCATGTAAGAAGAGAGAGACAGAAACACGGGCCAACCACAAAGCTTCCTTGCCGCTAGACGCCAGCCAGCCCTGGCGTTATGTTACAGCCAAGTGTCTGTGGCCTCGCACAGAGCGTCAGCACCTGAAGAACAACCCGGTTGTGAGGTGGCATCCGTACCTGTCGACTTGTTTACTGTACACCACCCTGATGAAGCAGCCATGCCCAAACTAGGGCCAGAACAGAAGGCGGCCAACCATGCGTACAACTGCTGCTTACCGTCTTAGTCACTGAATCTCAGAGACAACTACCGTTAACCTCGGTCTACGCTCCTTGACACCTGCAACTACCTAGTCTAACGAGTCTTGGACTCACTGACAGGTCCCATCTAGGGTATCTTAGCTCCGTCGAGATGCATCCTCATTCCTGTTCAGCATAGGTGCCTGTGTAATATTATAACGAACAAGGGCACGATGTACCCTGAGCCACCATAGTCGTCGACAACAACCACCGACACGGATCTAGGTACGCCATCCCGCGTAACCGCGTCCACACGGTTGTGGAACTAGGACATTAAACAACTACCGAGGAGCCACATATTTGAGTCTGACAGAGGTGACGGGCTGTCTTTGACGATGGCTTAATATCCGATTACTGCATCTTCAGGGTCTAATGTCTGAAACATATAGGCATTTTTTCGCGTCTCCTACTTCCGACGCCGAAGGCTATCTACTTCTGGCGCTTCCACAACGGATTAAAATGTCTACGCATGTGTAAGCGCCGTTGCTGCCACTTCTATTGATCGTAGTGGATTCTCACTCTAAGCCTTCGACAGTAAAGGCAGTTTATTATATGCCGACGGGGTCCCCGTTAGACGACGTCAAACTCACAGAAAATGCAGCAAGGATGAGGCTTGCTGCGTCCACGGTGTTTGGCAAAGACCCGATGTTTCATTCGGTAAAGCTAAGTGGGTAAGACAGAAGAAAAACTTCACGATTTCCACGTGTATGTACGGAGGATATATGCCACCGAAGCTGTCATATCTTCGTACTGTAGGCTAGATACCCGAACAACGACGCCTGTAAATGCTCGAATGGCACTTAGGAATGGCGGGTTTCCTTCCAGATCAGTCATACCCCCAGAACACAGCAGGGGTACGCCCGGCAGTCTGCCTACGATCTGGGGTACAGTAGCTTATGAAAACAACATAGATCTGGGTGGGCCGGGGTCTCTTAAGGGACGGCCTCAGATGATACGGTCAACTGCCGTGTTCCTGAGGAGATCGTTTATGCGGCTCACTACAGGGTGACCCTCCTTCGGAATGCGTCGATACAGATTTCCACTTCCGTCAGTACAAACTGGTTACGGGCGTCTTCTGAGCTGCCTCTGGTGCAACGTCCTACCACCCATTTGAGGCATGATTTCCCCTCTTGGGTCGCATTATCTGCATCATATAACCCTTTTTTTTTTTTTTACCTTTTGCCCCGCCCAAATATGACGATATCCCGGGTTTCGACGATTGTCTATCTAATAGACTCGTTTCGAGCAGTCCGTCTTACCTCTTTCGGACCAAGAGCATGCCCAGAACCGGTATTAGCTAAGGTGGAGAGGCGAAAAAGTTGATTGCCTCCCCTGAAAGACAAAGACACACCACAGTACTTACAGGCGTGGTGATCAAGCGCTGCTCGTTGGACCCTTGCATGGGACACCATGGGACAGACACCATGGGACAAACACCATGGGGCCTCGTCTGAACTGATGCCCAGCCAATGGAACCTCCACATCCTCAGTTGGTAGTCGACGGTCGAGGCCATGCAGAACACGAGGATCAGCTGGAAGTCGTTGGCAACTGACGATCAAACCCCGCGCGCTATATGACCATCTGGACTCTAGCAACCCCGGATCGACAGTGAGGATATCTGCCGTTCGATACTTTATGCTATCGTCGATGCTCTTCTACCAAACGATTGTATGACCATAGGAGAACAGCTGGCCGTCTGATGGGCTTTCGACTCTTGCCACATCGTCGCCTCAAGGTAGCCATTCGCCACATTGTATGATACGAGTAGCTTGCCACTTCAGCGTGCTTTGCGTGAACGTTTGCTTCTTCAAGAGATCGACATTCCTGTAATAAACTCCTCTCACGTAAAGGTGAGTTGCCACTGCCGCTCACCTTGCCGCTCGGCTTGGTGAGGCAGATACGTGTAACAGATTGCCGTCAACCTTTCGATAGCACGGGCTAGGCAGTTTAGAAGTAGAGGCTTGCTGGCCGATGCTTATGCAGCCGAGGCTATCCGAGACCGTCATGCATACTGATTATTTGGTGGTACAAACCCCTACCTTCCGACACTTCAGTGTGCGATACAGCTATTGCTCGCTATGATGCGTTAGCCGCCGCGGTGGGTTGACACGTTATAGGCGCCGGCGTGACCAATCTGAGAAGTCTTTCGACAGCTGCTATGCCGTTCATATCAACCGATAAACGCATCATAAGGGCAATAATGGTGTGGCCAATATCAAGATGCCTCCTCCCCTGCGAAACGACCTAATTCGGGATTCTAACTCCGTCACTGCCTTCAGAAAACATCCACACACTATTGAACTTTCAGTTTACGACGAACAAATACGATATTGTAGGTCTCATTTCTACTGTTCACTCTCGTCATCTCAGCCGGGAATTTGGAGTTGATAATACTATCTATCTCTCAATGCTTGCACGAATATGATAATGAGCGAATATATGTTGCCTAACTGTTCATAGTGTATGTTTTGAAGCTAATAACTTGATATTTGGACGTCAGTCTCAACTTCAGTGACGGGTGTGATGACAAACGTCCATTACATGATACTCATAATAGATCTCATGAGATACAACATTTGTGCCAGGATCAAAATAATGTGAAGCCATACACATTGCCTCCAGCCTATAATATGCTATTATGTGTTTCGAGTCCAGGGGTTCTATTTTTGAAACCATCCTTGAGTGTCTGGGATGCGCGGCTGATGAGCAGACGAACCCGTCCACCCCAAGCATGCTCGGCACGTGGAGACAGCTGGAACTCAGTAGCAGAAATAACGGAAGGAACAAGACACGCGTACACAGGCACGCAGAATAGGAATAGGACAAGGCAAAAAGAGTCTTTCTAGGCATTGCCGTCCCTAAAACTAACGGTCTGATCGTGATAGTGTTGAGACCCTTATCCCGTAGAACGTATCACCTTGAGCCGAAGATCAAGAACGCCTTCAAAGAATCCGGTACCAAAGTTCCCCCTTTCTTTTTTTAATGAACAGGAAAGATATTAAGGCTAACAACAAGCTAAGCAAATGTCATGCGTTGGGTGAGCGACTGAGTGAGTGAAAATTCCCGCTCCAATTTTCCGTTCGCTTGAATCGATCCCCCGGATCTGCGCCTAGAGGTCTCATCTCATCTTTTCTATGTTCCTTCCATCCCGTCCCCCTTGCCTTTCACTTTTATGCCTACTCAGTCCCAGTCCCAGTCCCAGTCCCAGTCTCATAATCACGTGCTATTAACACCGCGTCTTAACATCAACTTCGAACTCTTTGTTATAGTAGTCTTTGTCTCTGCCCAGCGCATGCATCGTATAATCTCCCTTCTCGAAGATCTTGAGACGCGGAGGCAGATCTCATCCGATATCGACACGACACGACACGTCGACACGGCTTGAGAACTGACTGATAACCCCGGGTGATCGATCCATTTTCCAATGCAATCCAATCATCGAGTTCAAATCGACAACCCCCATCTTCAAATTCGGGAAGTTAAGATACGTAAGCAGGCAGGGGGTTAAACTTGGTAAATCGTCCCATGTTGCTGTTGTTACTGCTGCTCTTTCCCGGAGATAGGGATAGGGATAGGGATAGGGATAGATCAGACCTGGGTCGGTCGAACCTTGCACGAATAATGGCGCTCAGACTAGGTTGAAATTCTATATTGACGTACGACGAAGGCGATCGCGCCGGGAGTTGCAGATGCAAAAAGGCAAAGAGTAAAGAGCAAGGGTTTACGCCGCGCGAGAAGCTATATCGACTTAATCCAGCATTGCACGGCCGTTCTCTAACTGACCTAACCTAACCAACCACCACACGGACCACGATATTCGTGTTCGCGGTGTTGAGCTAGCTAAAAACCCAGACAGGGCCGAGTCCGAGTCTGGCGGATCAACCGATACGAGCCGTGTTTGTGACCATAAGCAAAATGGGCCACACACACACAAACTTTCTCTCTCTCTCTCTCTCTCTCTCTCTCAGTGCACGCTCAGTGTGTGTGTGAGTGAGGGAGAGCATATCCCATATTACCATGCGGTGTATACGGGAAAGTAACAAAAGAGTCCGGAAGAATAGCTAGGAAGAATATCAAAAGCAATCGCACATCATTCATTTCCCTTCCTCAACTAGCCGTATCTATACCTGGATATCTGGAAAGTATCTTGCAACTATCTCTATTACGCCTCGTCTCCAAAGTCTTGTCTAATGGTAGTGTGAGTGTACCAAAAAGGCTACCAAAGAGGGGTAAGTAGGGAGAGGGGGGTAGAACGACGACAATAACATCATGACGAGGTGTTTTCTCGTATTCCCTTCTTATCTAGAAGTCGCACTGGTGTCATGGCACAATAACTATAATAAATACCTTCCGAAACAATATCGGTCTCAAAACGCGTTCACTTATTTCATAAACAGCTGCCTAGGTAATTACGGATATCATACAAGTTTGTAATACAAGTTTGTATACAACAAAGCACAACGTCAAAGGCGGTAAAAGCCGGCAAATGGTTACGAGCCGGTTGCTGTTCAGTCTAGAGCTTATCATATACCTTTCTTCATAAACTCAACAGTGAGACGCGTTCAGAGGGCAAAGCCAAGGTAAATCTCACAGTGAAAAAAGATAAACATTTGGGTATTTGTTGCGCGTGCAAAGACGACCAGCCTCCTTCCTCCAGGTAATATATATGTACGTATAGCGCAGGTAATAGACAAACCCAGATAAAACACCTAAGATATCATAGCCGGCTGTTAAATATACACACAAAACAACTTTTTCCAGGCGACAAAACTTGGATAGATAACTTCAGATCATGGCGCATTAAAGAGTAGACTCCGTTCCCATCTCTCCATCCCTGCTTTCTCTGCACAAAATCTAGGATGAACTCCTCGATGCTGGCAGTGAGTTAGCGGTACTCTCCGCCGCACTCTCTTCAGCGGCCCGCTCCTTGGCCGGGGCGCGGACAGATGCGCCTATCTTCTCCTGCTCCTCTCTGAGCTGCGAGGAGCCTGGGGGAGTCTGCCCGGTGGTGTTTGCTAGGTTCTGGTGTTCTTCGATGCCGTGCTGCGGTACGATGCGGTGGCCATTGCCGACGGGTTCCTCCTTGGCAGGAGTCCAGGCAAGGAAATCGCGGCGCACTTCGACGTAATCGTAGGCAAACTCGCCGAGTTGGTCGTCATCCATACCCATTAGCTCGGCCTCCTCAGATGCGCGCAGGTGTAAGCCGGGGACTAGGTCAATCAGCTTCGCGATGATGGCCGATATCACAAACGAATAGGCGGCTGCCGCCACGATGTACGCGATTTGGATGTATAGTTGTGCATAGTGGTGGTCCAGCCAGCCACCGGGAAATACGCCGTTGTTCACGCCGTCTAAACCGATAATGTAATTTGCGCCGAACAGCGCGTTGAAGATGAGGCCCACGACGCCGCCAATAGCATGTTCAGCGAACACATCGAGGGAGTCGTCGATACCGACAACGAATTTAACTAGAGATGCCGAGTCAGCTCATACCCTCGTACACGCTGTATAACCAAGATATTCACAGGAATTACCCACCTTTGGTGCCGAAATTGCAGCAAACACCGGTCACAACACCTAGGATGATAGACGCCCAAGGAGGAATGAAACCAGATGCCGGTGTAGCTGCAACGAGGCCTGAAATAGTACCGGAACACCAGCCAACCATCGACCATTTCCTAGCAAGTCGGTAATCGAGAAGGCACCATGTCATGGCCGCAAACATGGCCGTAAGACAAGAGTTCCAGCAAGCCATTGTGGCGCGGAGGTTAGCGCCGAAGGCGGATCCGCCGTTGAAACCGAGCCAGCCGAACCATAGGAAGACAGTCCCGAGCGTGACGAGGGAGACGTTGTGGGGTCGGAAGTTGAGCATCATTTTTTCGTGACGCCGGCCGAGAATCCACGAGTAAGCTAAGGCAGACATACCCGAGCCAATCTCGACCGGCCCGCCACCTGCGTAGTCGAGCACGCCGTAGTTGAAGGCCCATCCGTTCACATTCCAAGCCCAGCATGCGAGCGGGCAATAGACGATAGTGCACCAGAAGAACACGAAAACCATGGCCGGAAGGACACGACCACGCTCGGCCACAGCACCAATCACCAGGGCGGCAGTTACACCACAGAACATCATCTGTTATATCACCCATCAGCACCTCTCTCCCTATGACACTGCAGAAGCACTCGTTTGCAATCCAGAGCGAGCTCTGCTCATCCGTTCGCATGCAAAAGTAGAACGACCTACCTGATAGAAGGAGTATAGGAGCTCCGGGACGAGAGGCGACCCCGGAGATGGCGCAGCCAATGTGTTCATGAGGCCGAAGTGGTGCAGATCGCCTATAAAGCCATTCTTCGCCGTGCTGCTGAAAGCGAGGGAATAACCCCAGAAATACCACTGGAATATGACGACGGAAAAGGACATCATAACCACCCATATAAGAGATAAAGCCGACTTTCTCCGTGACAACCCGGAATATAGGAATGCGATACCGGGGACCATTAGTAGGACCATACATGCTGATACGAGGATATAGGCCTGGTCTCCGGCCTGGTACCATTGGTTCAGATTCTGGGTGCCTGCGCATAGGTTGTATCCGTCGTCAGCTAATCTTGCTCTCTCTCTCTCTCCCTCGCCTTACGGGTAGCTGTTGTCTACAGTCATGCTTGCCCAGCTAGCTACCCGGGAGTTTCAAGGTGGTAAAAACATACTGGGATCTCCTCCCGTCTCTGCATTGGTGCCATTGAACTTAGTCGGCGGACCCGTCCACGAGTACGAAGGGTACCACGCCATGGCGTCGGCGCGAAACCGTTAGGTAAAAGATGATTTACGGTTTGGTAAGATACTTCCTCGATTCCGGTCGTTCGGTTGCTGGCAAGGAGACAGAATTCTCAAGAAATTGAAAAAAACATGTGGGGGATTCTGATATCTGTTTATGTTGCGCTTTAATACTAATCAAGATCAAACCTCAAAAAAAGAAACTATACCAAGCATGACAGCAAAGAGGATGTTTTATTAGGTATGCTGGGGTTACTTTAGGTAACCAGTGAATAATAGAAGGGAAGGGAGAAAAGAGCCGTGGCACATTGGACGCCGAAGCGGAACCGGTTATGATATAAATGTCAGGAGCGAGAGAAAGCCAGAGTGTGAAGGCAAGCAGGAAAGCGCAATGATGAGCGTCAAAACTGCGCTACTGCGCCAAACTACTGTGCAGTATAATACTCACAGGCATGGGGATCTTCAAATGGCAAAGACGACTGCTCGGGTAGGCCAATCAGACGGCTGCATGGACTGAGATAAGAACGTGATGATTTGACAAACCAATAAACCCAAACTCACCTTAGTTCGGTCCAAAGTCCCAAGGGTTGCCCCCGGACGATAAATAAAATGGACCGGCGAGATGGCAGGACCCCCAAATATGATCCCAGCTATACTTTATTCAGAACAGACCTCATCCTGGTTCTTTGTACATATGTATGTTATGGCTGGAGGTATGCATGTACCTCGCAGCAGAAACATTCTACCTGCCGGCATCGATCTACTTGACTTTCACAAGTTAGTACGGAGATGTACTAGGAATGAGTTACGCGTCGGGAAATCCGAAGCCGTCGTTTCTATAAGTCCCGAAAGCTGCATGATTTTCAACCCTAGCGGAGATACTACAAGTATAAAGAGCAAGTAAATGACAAGGGCGCAAAAGATGGTCAGAGGCACATGTATTCTTTGCGGCCATTATCATCGCAAGACAGTCACGAGATCAATCCATACAAGCTGAGGCTCGTTTGGTTTTTCTCCTCTTCTTCGAGAGCGACATCGGTTTGTCGAAGTACTGCATAGATGACTTGATTCGTCTCGTTTCCTTGTACAAGGTATGTATAAATAGGACCTCGGCTATTGTGTACAATGTGGAAAAGCACGAATTTCTTGCTCTCACGGAAATGAATCACATGAAATCCCCACCGTCGTCTTTGAGGTGCCTAATAGGGAGATATCTAATTGCCAAGTTCCCGTTTTATTATATGTATAGCAACAGCGCGGAACAGCAATAGAGCGATACTAGCTGGTGTGTTTTGAGGGTTGCAATCCCAAATCGCTGCCTCGAAGCTTTTGATTGCCTAAGTTAGTACAAAGTTTGTGCACTCCAAGAGCTGATTCTGGTGGTCGTTCTAGAAGAGACTTGGCATCGAAAGTCCGACGTGGGGTCCCATTTATCGGGTCCACTCCTGGGTTTCTGCACATAAGCCTGTACACTGCATACATAACCTTAGTACGCATCGGGTCTAGCTGCAGGGTCCACCACCACTACCACCACCACTACCACCGGTACCGTCGGTGGACAGCTGGCCAGGGGGTTCCCGGAAAAGACTACCGCGCTCGTATCTCCTATCGAGCTTTCTATGACGCAAACCCCTTGTTCTTTTGGTCGCTAGCTTATCAGTTAACGAAACACTTGGCTGGCTTGGACATGCCGATGGTTTGTAGTTCTATCGAGTTGCGTCATCTCGATTCATCTCCGCACGTTCATGTATAACTGCAATCAGTCCCCAACCTAGATACACCTTGGTTTTGCACTTAAACGCTCTCGCTACCCGTTCTTGACATAGACGTGGGGACGGGAATCCTCGGGCGGGCACCAACTAGGTATCTCATCGGGGCCTGACGCCAAGTGAAGCTTGAGCCTCTCGAGGGGACAGGGATGAGCAGTATTTATTACGAAATCGATTGCTCTCTTTCTTCATTTCTATTTGCAACCGACTGACGGTGAACGAATCAGATCTTTCGCTCCTGATCCGGTCGTTCCCTATCTCTGGATATTTATATTCACCATGAACACGCTAGTCAAGACTTTCCCGCGCGTTCATCAGATTCAGCGAGTCGTGCCCTTCCGTGTCTCCTCGCCCAGGAAAACCGTTATGGTGCAGCATACAGATGCACAGCATTCCTAGTTAGGTACTAGAGTAAAGTAGTTCGGCTGAACATTTAGCTGAACATCTGGCTCTGTCAACCAGCTTCAATGCCTACAGAGCCTTGATCAGACCACAACATTAGACTACTGTATTAACTTTGTCACTATAGAACACTATGCTATGACATGGATGTGTTGAAAGTCCTGTTCCAACCTGGCACTCGAGCAGCACAAAGCCCTGCTCTTCGCTCGCTGCTACCTTCTTGCATTGACGAATGGGAAGTGCTGATTGCTATTAGCGAGCCGGGATAAAGGGCAAGGATGTTCCGGCAAGAATTTTCTGCATATTACAACAACATTGACATTTCACCCAAGGTGTATGCTGTAGGTATGTAGGGTAGTAGGGTGACAGTCGGGGCGTTTCGCCTTGCTCTTCTTTCTCTCCGGTAAATATATTTTCAAAACTGGTGGTTTCTTACAAAAACAAACCGTGCACAACCTCAGAGCAGTGATGTTGTTGATATTTATCAAAGCTCAAAGCGTACCGTAAGAAGTTCGATCCTTGCTATCCAATCTTCTTGCCGTGGTGCGCAAATGGCCAATGTTAACGATATCGGCTCAATCCTTGATGAGGATGGTAAGCTGACGCGGGCGAGTCGCAATACAGCTAAACGGCCAAATTTTCAGCCTTCGGTCGGAGCATGGCTGAATTAGACTCTCTAACGTACCTAGCTAGGATGCTTAGGAGTCGTTAGCCTGGTGTCTTATCTTTCACCAATAGAGCGTTTATCGCATTGCTCATCAGAATTTCTCATTGTTCGATCAATGAATGTCTTGGCATTTCCAGGTTGTTGCTCCGACCTAAGGGGTCCACCGAATACCTAATGCAGATGGCTCCTCCTAATCAACTTCGCGATGCAAGGTGGGGCAGAGAGAAGGAGGGAACGGCAGCCTCAGGAATGTTCTTGCTAGTTATCTACTATGTGCGCCGCCTGATTTAATACTTTATCAGTCAGTCTGACCCCAGTCTAGGTAGATGTCGTTCCTGCTTTGAGCTCCTTCCGGCAGATGGCACCCTTCCAGGCCCGCCGCTCTGGGCCGTAGGGCTTAGCTTGTGATTTGTCGCTTGTCCCGAGTATTGCTGTACGTAAAAATTTGGTGATTGAAGCACGAGCTTGGTTGCTATTTCTGGGCCGTTGATCGCGAACCAATACATTTCTGGAAACCTTCGATGGCTTCGATGGCTCACCCTTGCATTCAATGATAATCTGTAAAGTGAGACAAAGGTCTGTTTCAAAAACCTGCGGTTGGATGGCTCCACAGGAACATGCAACTACAAATTCGGGTGAGACGTTTAGACGCCGTTGGAAGCATACGTGGGACATATATAGGCGTTAACAGCACATGAATATCTCCTCGACTCTTCTCTTGTGTGTCCTTCCTCTACCGGCTCTTCGAAGTTATATAGATGGGCGAGGCCATTGGGTCCTGCATAGGCCCCATAAGCTGTTTAGACGTTGAACACTGCTAAGTGCCTACCTACTGGAGCTTTACCGTTCTAGGATACTAAGTTAGCAAAATGAACGGGTATGAGGTTTTAGATGCTTCCGACTAATTATCAAGACGGCCTGAGGGCAAAGTACCCCGGTTGAATATAAAATGGAAACGCGCGCCTAGCTTGCTGTGTTGATATTATATTCGGGTTGCCGTTCAGAAAGCTACGATACATGTCACATGTGGTCGGTCAATCTCCATCTTTTTGTCAAGGGGTACGTGTTCTATTTGGTACATTATGCTCGCAATAGCAATAGTAATACAACGTATAGGCTATTAAGGAGGGTATGATGGAGAGCGTATAGGATAAGGATAAGGCTACTGGGTAGAGAGTTGATGCGGGGTATCATTTCAGGGTAGGTATTTCCCTACACGTATTTACGCGTATAGGTGCACCCTATTACATCACGTTTTCCAACTACCTACATGTACATTCAAGGTTCTGCCTACCTAGTAGTTAGGTACTAAGGTAGTAGCTGAGGGACACATCTGGAGCGTATCTCCTGCCTACTGTCAGCACGTACCTAGTACATGACCTACCTTGTATAGTAGCTACCTTGTTACCGCATCGGCCTTTTATGAAGCTTCATATTTACTCCGACAGCTTCCTTCCACTCACATCGACTTGACACGCGACCCCCCTTGCCTACTGCACTCCTGCTGCGCTCGAACGAACATAAAGCCTAATGCCACAAGGTCTTGCCTCAATATGGGATGTAAGGCAATTTGGGTTTATCGACTTAAAGTAGGCTGCTGAAAGTGGTAGCAGGTAAGGCATGAGGTGTACGACTGGGGCAGTGGCATCGGAGGTCCCCACTATATAATCTAGAACAGAACATCCAGCACCGTGTACGGTATCTGAATAGAAACATCATCTTTTCGATCATCGCAACCCTCTCGTGGCTACGACGGAAGCAGATTATAGCGCAGGACCACTGTATTACGCATTCGTCATGGCAGACAATTCCCTCCAGGTTGGCCGGTGCCACTACCAAACTGGGCGCAAGAGGGTAAGTGTTTCTGAGACGACAGGACGACTTAACAAGCGGGCAAACAAGATGTGCGATATCGTGATTTAGACAATGTTAACACCGTCGCGCCTGTCAGTATCACATGAACCCCTCCGCTGAGCTGCCATGGGAGTTACCCGCCACACTACCATCACCCCATCAGGCTGACCCTCCTAACCTCGACCTCGACCTCGACCTACCAGACGCTGCTGTCCCTGAACCGGACCCTGACTCCGACTCCGACTCCGATTCCGACTCTAATCAAGGGGACGACAATGGCCAGCCTGCAAATGCAGCAGAGGCACCCCAGACATTACCACCGCTTCCACCTGGGCTATTGAATCCGTCCTTTGCCGACCTTGTGTTTCAGGGCGCTGCGGTTACAACTCCCGGCTTTCCTTTTTTGGTCCAGGTCATACATAACGACCAGAACAACGAGAATGACATGGAAGTGGACAATTATAGCGACGCGTCGTCTGTCTCTGTAACGCCCGCACCCCATGGAATACCATTCGGGGCCGTCGACAATAGCGACGATAACGATGTGGACTTTGACTTTGACGGCGATGGTGGTGATGTCGGTGACGATGACGATGACGACGAAGACCCTGACGTGAACGAAGACGTTCCCGAGATTGCTGCCTCACGAATCAACCTCACAGTGCTGTCTCAACGCTACAATATGTACGCCGTAGCCTACAGGGACAAGATACATGTATTCCGTGTTGCCAGTTGCATCGAGAACAACCTTCCTGGGCGCCCTGGTAAGTTGGGAAAGCTAGAATAGATGTTGCCTATCTGTTACTAACCTGTAAACTCCTCTCCAGGTTTGGTCTTAAAACCACCCACCAGTCAAGAGGGTTTGGCAGTCGGCGGTTTTATTGACATGTCCTTTCCCCATCAGATCAACCACATGATCGTAGGCGAGTTAGGTGAGATGGAAATCCTGGTGGTCGCCTACGACGATGGCGACGTCATTGCCTACCATACCCTGCGGATCGAAAACGAGCTTCTGCGCCGCGAGGTTGGCGGGGCTGACTCGCACGGAACAACCCGAGTGAAGCCATTTTTCCACCAGAATGTAGGGAAAACTGCATGGGGATTAGCAATCCATCAAAAGTCGAGACTGATTGCTGTCGGCACAAATCTGTACAACGTCCATGTTTTTGCATTGGCACTGAAGGAATCCTCCTTTGAGTCAAGTGAAGGCAACGTCGAAGGGCGCTGCACGTCCGAGCTCTTCCTGCGCTTGAGGAAATGCGCAGGCGGAGAAGTGGATCGCATTTCCGCGGGGCTCTTGGGGGCGATCAAGGAATATCGCGACCAACTGGCGAAAGATCTGACAAACCCCCCTAAAAACCCCATTTTTCACCGTCGCGAATACAACTATCACATCATCCTCGAAACAGGACGGAATGGAAATAACATCCCGAATGTGACCTTCGGCGATGACGATGATGGTAACGCTGATGATGTAGTTGCCGTGGACATATCGGGGAATATCTGGGTGATGAATATCTGGGCATTGGACAGACGGCCTCATTGGGCTATTGAGGGCCTCTATCAGACGTATGCTTCGTCTATCGTGACTAGTCAGGGATTTCCCCACTCAGCGTAAGTTGAACAAATTCCCCGCCATGAGCACGCGTCGGCTCGGAAGTATTGACTAGGATGAAAATACAGTCGCCCTCCAAAGCCCTTTGGCTGGGGTGTCCTAGTTCTCCCAGAGAGCAGTTTTATGCCGACCAGCAGCTTTCGTGATTCACTTGGCTTGGACCCAGAGGAAGCCACGTACGTCTATAACGCAGGCTATGGGTATTATATAGGTACCAGAAAGGCCATTGAGCACGTCAAGGATAATTCAACAATACATCCATGGGTTAGGTCGCACCAAACACATCGGTTCATGCCGGTGCCGATATGGCATCCAAATCGGGTGAGCCGCATCTGGTACGATATCAGTAAGAACCGCAGGCTCGAGTGGACGTCCGCCCAGGATGAAGCCGCCGACAAAGAGGCAAAACACCAGCCTCAGACTCTCACGAAGACGAAACAAACCGCTTTCCGACCTAGATTCCTCGTAGCCAAAGGCAGAAGTGGTAGGTCGTGCCGGCGGTTCTCCTCCCTGCTCTAATGTAAGGCAACAAGTACTCAAATTGGCTAACGTGAGGCTATTGAAGTGATACGCACATACGACATGGCTATTGAGCTTATCGGTGGTGACGATGATAATCCAGGCATCATGATGGACTATGTCATCCATCAGGCTAAGCCGTCAAACGTTTCAGTTCCTCCCCTGGCTTATTCACCTGAGCGCTTGGCACATCTTTTGCATGTGCCAGAACTATCACTGGTCGTGGCAGGATCCGGATGCGGGCGGGTGGCACTGGTCACGCTGACACGACCGACCAACCCGCGTTACTCGTTTAAGCGTGGTTTTAAGATCGAGGCGGTCCTGCCAACTGCCGCGGACGAGGACCACCGTATACGGCCTCTCTGTCCACTGCTAGGAGTCGCTTTTGGGCCTATCCCGTCAGCGGGCGAGAATGACCGTCTCATCGGCGAGCGCCGCTACCGCCTCATGCTCCATTACTACGATCTCAGAATCTTGAGTTACGAGGTGTATCGTAACATTGCCAACCAAGAGCTCTCAATATTTTGGGTGTAGGCTGTCGTGTCTGCGTTTGGTAGAGCGACCGAGCTGTTGAAAAAGCACGTGTCTGACTGATATGACAAGAATGATTAGGGGGGAAGACGAATTAACGAGACTTATGAAGATGGTGACAAGCAAACTTTATCGCCAACTCTGGAGAAAAAGATAGAGGGGTATAGAAAATGCGGTGTCAGCACCAGCGGCGAGGGGTCGCTTGTTAATGACCTGGGCGATGACCTTCGCTTTGTTCTGTTCTGTTCTGTTCTGTTCTGTTTTAAGTAGGTAGGTTTTTTTTTTTTTCATCTTTCGTACTCTGGTCTCTTGGGACATTTTCATTGATACCCCCCTATTGACCTGCTGCATGGATGGGTCAACGATGGCCTGGGAAAAAGGCTGTGGATGAATGCATGGATGGATGGATGAACAAATGTAATAGATTAGCAGCTTGTGTGAGCTCCCCTCCGACTCTTGTTTGCCCACAGGACAGAGACAGGATGTATTCGGGCTTCAACAGTTTGTCAGACTTAAAAAGTTAGTGTTTACTCTTCATGGTGCATCAGGTGGCATGGTAGCATATCTGCCTACAAAAAGGAGTTGCTCTCAAGGTACCACATAGTTGTGTACCGTAGTCCGGAAGTTGAAGGTTGCCTGGCTCCTTTCTATTCTACACAGGTACCAAGGTGTCTTGCCTAATTACCACCTCATTTGGTGATCATATTATAATATTAACAAAGTATTATAGCATACTCATGATCTCGATAGAAAATGACAGTTTTCCGTGTTCTTTTGTTTTTAAGGTCTAGTCTACAGAAATTTTCATCTGCCTAGCAAGGCAAAAGCGAAAATGGTTGATTGAATAATGTAGTTAAGTACCTAGAATTTCCGGATACCAGGAGATGCAGCACGCTCTACGATGAGGAACATCATGTCAACAGGCAACGGTGGCTCTACTCCAACTTCAGATCCTCGAATTGCTTAATAGTGCCCTCGAAACCCTTGGCTTCGGATTCGAGATCGCTCAGCTTCTTACGGTCCGCTTCCTGGAGAGCCTCAGCGACCTTCTCTTGGTAGCCTGGGTCGGCAATGAGCTTCTGCTGTTTCGTGATGGCAGCACGTGTCTTTTCTAGCTTCTTGGTCGCCTTGGTGATCTCGTCGTCGATGTCGACACGACCCTTGACTTCCAAGAAGACCACTGCCGCACTTGAGACCGGGAAAGCGACACAGCCAGCCGGGCGGCTCTGCGATCCCGGAATCACCTCAATGCTGGCGACGCCCTTGGGCGTCAGAGACTTGATGGACTGGATCTGTTCGGTGGCCGTCTTGAAAGCCGTCTCGTTATAGGCTTGGATGAATACTGAAGAAAAATGTTAGCTTGATTCCATACAATCAGATCGAGTGGTTGAAAACCCTACCATTAGCTCCATCTCTAAGGCTGTACTCTGCCATCAGAGACCGAACACCCTTTGAAGTTCCTTGGACGAGCTCGTAGGCAGCTTCGGCTTCAGGATCATCGAGGTCGGCTTCGTAGACGGGGTAGCTTGCCAGCATGATGGATTTCGTCTCATCGCCCTCTCTGCGGGGCAGGCGTTGCCAAAGCTCTTCAGTCACGAAGGGTGTAAACGGGTGAATCATCTTTAGAGCATTCTCCAAGGCCGTGTAAAGAGTCTGGAGAGCCGACTCTTTTTCTTGTTCGCTGCCACCTTGGATGATACTCTTGGCATTTTCAATGAAAATATCGCAGAGCTCGTCGTCTATGATACGTGCTTAGCGGGCGACGAACAAGGCAAATCGAACATAGTCAGGGAGACTTACACCAATAGCGATAAATGGCCGCCGTCGCTTTGCTGAACTCTCTTGCTGGGATACACTGATTCATTTCCTGGGCACATTTATTGGCTGTAAAGCAGGGAGTCAGTGAATATCACATATGGTCAAAGCTTCCTGGGTTGTACCTTTATGGAGAATCCATTTTTCGGCAAGCGATTCCTGGCCGGTAGGTCGGGCTGTCTTTCGTGGCACGAAACCCTCTGGCAGGTTCAGGAGGACGAACCGTGTAGCTTGGTAGATCTTGTTACAGAATTTCCTGTTCACCATCAGCATCCAAGTGTATCCTCGCATATCCAGCTGCTAATCATACCTGTATCCATGCATGACCTTGATGTCGAAGTTGATATCAGAGCCGCCAGTAGAGTAGTTTACTGTACAGATTAGTCAGCCACCTCTCAAAGTTGATGTGCACATTACATAGGAAACACCTCCCTCAAGGCACTGATGGGGAGAGTTGGCATCTCGTGGGGCCACTTACTCAAGGTGAAACGCATAGCATCAGTGCCGCACTGCGGGATTCCGTCTGGGAAGGCCGTCTTCTGATACTTCTTCGCCTTTTCAACTTCGCTCGGATGAAGATTGCCTAGCAATAATTTTCCATGGAGCTCCTCCAGTGATATGCCGCTGATCACGTCTAGAGGATCAATGACATTGCCTAGTGATTTACTCATCTTTCTACCATCCGAATCTCTCACGAGCTAAGTAGCTGTTAGTTATAAATAGAACAAGGTCCCATATGACCCGTTTAAAATGAACATAGACGCACCTGATGGCAATACACCTACAGCTATGTTAGACACCTACAACCAGAAGCCAGGAGGAGGAATACTTACCTCGCGGAAAGGAATTTCGCCAACCATCTTGAGCCCGAGCATTATCATGCGAGCAATCCAGAAAAACAGAATATCAAATCCGGTCTCGACTGTGCTTTAAAGTTAGTATATGGGTGAATAGATCATCTCTAGCCATTCTTTGGTCCTGGCTAAAACTAGGTTGCAATAGATCTGACTTACGAATGCTGGTAGGATATAGACGCTGTAAGTCTTCAGTCGTTCTAGGCCATCCCAGAGTGCTGAATGGCCATAGGCCGGACGAAAACCAGGTGTCTAGCACATCTTCATCTCTCTCCAGCGTGAACTTTTTACCCGGAAGAGCCTTTTCAGCTTTAGCCCGGGCTTGCTCTTCTGTCTTTCCAGAGAACCTACAGCACGGGTCAGAGGCCGTTAATTGTTATAGGACTTATGTACTCAACATACCATAGGCTGCCGTCGGCCTTGTCCCCAACTTCACCTTCAACATTGGCGAAATAGATCGGACCTGCAACATTGAGGGTAAGCATTCCCTGTTTTAACAATCTACTCGAGGGTTTTCGTACATTGATGTCCCCACCAACTGGAACACTCATGTCAGTATTCCGATGACAAAGTTGTAGGGTGTGAAGTCAGAACACGGAGTTACTCACAGCTGTCTGCTCAGGCACCAATCTTGGATTCCTTCCATCCATCGATAGTACGATTTTTCTACAAAATGTAGTCTGTTAGACAGCACTCACACAAGTGTGGCCTTAAACGGTTTTACAAACCTGCTGACTCTGGTTGAATCTGTTGTCTGTTAGCATCACTATACTCGCCATCAAGCTATTTAGTAAAGATTTTACCTTAATTTGCCCATTCTGAACAACCTCAATGGCAGGTTTGGCTAGGTCTTCCATTCGCATCCACCACTTTTAACACACGAATAGTCAGCATATCTCTGTTCAAATCTTACAGAAACCCTGAGGGGGGAAGCAGGCATTCAGGTCAGAAGACCAGTTTTACTGGAATAGTATAGGTCTGCCCACTGGCCGTATGAGAGAAGGCGTGCTTGGTTGACTCACTTGTGGTTTTAGCAGCGGCTCAATGATATCCTTGCTCTCTATAAGAGTATGTTAGTGATGGCGGTTTATATAATTGGAAAAGGGTTTGTGGGATTCTGGCAACAGTGGCAAGCAAAGCCGCCAGCTAATGATCAGTTTCCCCAGGCTGAGGACGGCTGGGGCCACTTACTGTCACAAAGAGGGACTTTCATGGGGTTATCCTTTTTATCTACCCATAGGTTCTTGGCTTTTAAGTCCGCCTGTATGCCGTACCTAACATCAAAGCGTTTCTGTCCCTGGTATGGACCCGCATTTTCATTCATTATACCATCATCAGTCAAGATGTTGATGAACTCTACATGAGGTGTCAGCCACGAATTCTAAAGCAACGTCTTGCGAGAGTCGTACAAACGCACTACTCCCCAGAGCTCCGCCCGCCCGCCCAGCAGGCAATGAACGAAGGGTTGCACTTACCAAGATTGTGTCGTTTACCCAGGGCGAAATCGTTTGGATCGTGGGCAGGGGTGACTAATTTCAGTTAATACCTTCTGTTACAGGGACAAGAATGCTACAGGCTTACTCTTAACGCATCCAGTTCCGAATTCGGGGTCAACATAGTCATCAGCAACAATGGGGAGACGTCGACCCTCAATGAATGGATGAACAGCAGTTCTTCCAACAAGATGTTTGTACCGCTCATCGTTTGGGTGCACTGCGATACCCGTATCACCCAGCCTAGTAATATATAAGCTGCTGTCATTCCGTGTACTGCGGCTCACGCCAGGGTACTCACATAGTTTCGATACGAGTGGTGGCCACTTCAATGAACTCGTTGCTATCGGCAATGGGGTAACGGAAGTGGCTATGTCACCAGCAATTAGTAACTCCCTTAGCGTATTGTGCTTTATAGAACTTTGAAAGATACAGGGATCTATATCTTCGTTCGGCTCTGGTGGTATACTCACCAAATAACACCAAACTCGATCTTTTTGTCATAACCTAAAGCAGTGTTAGCGACAGGTTGGAGAATAGACAGAAATTATTACGTACCAGGAACATCAAGCAGTGTTCTTCCATTGAGCTCCTTATTCACCACTTCGAGGTTGGATAGTGCTGTGTTCAACTTCGTGCACCAATTTACGAGTCTGTTCGCTCTGTAAATGGTTCCCTCTTCGTGAAGCCGCACGAATGTCTCAGTTACAGCAGCCGAGAGATTCGCATCCATTGTGAAAGCCTCGCGGGACCAGTCACAAGAGGCTCCCATTTTACGCGTCTATCAAAAGTGAAGGTCAGTGAGTGGCGTTGGCGTTTAATGATTCCTACGCCTCTCGGGAGATATATAGGAAAGTCGAGGTAGCATACCGCGTTATTGATCTTCTTATGATAGTCCTCCTTCCTGCTACATGTTAGCGCCTACGCTCAGTTGCAAGAGCCGAGCTTGCAGGTATCCCAAGGCACAGGTTCGGTGTAATTGATGGATTATTGACTTACTACGGGGAGGTTAGCTTTATAATCGACGAAATAGCAGCGGGCATAATAACAGAGAAGGTCGCTAACATACCCAATCCCATACGGTCTCTACGAACTTAGCACGTCCAAGATCATGCCTAGTTTTCTGTTGTCTACGCCAGAGCATGTTCTCCACGACAGACTGAGTACTGATTCCGGCGTGATCGCAGCCAGCTAAGGTTTGTCCATGTTAATTATTTCCTAAGCCTCGACAATTTGTTAAATGTAGAAAGGGCTAAACATGGCCGTTTCTGAAAGTAAAGTGGCGTATACTTACTAAACAAATAGTTAGCATACTAGAGAGACGATATGACTGAAGTGCAAGATACAAGGGAGGATTGATACTTACCGTAGCCAGAGCGTAGTCTTTCCATGCATTCGGTTATACCGGATCATACCTGTTCCAGGTTAGAAATCCATGGTAGTTAAAAAGATAGTAACTCTAGAAATTATTCTAAATTGAGCAGAAAACCGAATCAAAATACCACCAGTGTAGCTGGGTCTTTTTACGTACTGTCCTGCAAAGCTGTGCCACTTCATCACTAGTTAGCAATCTCCCCTGAGCAAAGGGGTTAAGGGGTTAAGGGGTTAAAGAGTATGACGAGAAACCAGAGGCGGGTGTGAAGACACGAATGCCGCTTTCGTCCCGTCCTCAAGATTTGTGCTTTTTGAAATTACTTACAGTGCATGTCCCATATGAAGCGCACCAGTGACCTAGAAAATGAAATTAATACGCGATCTAACCATTGATAGGGCGCATATCTGGTTGCGTAGACATCCTCTTTCTACGAAAGAGGAAAGAAGAAATCGGAAAGTACAACTAACATTAGGCCTATATTAATGTGTCAGCACTTCATCCGAGCGAATTGTGCTGAGAAGGTATGCGACTATGGAGAGCCACGAGCCATGAACTAGCCAGCAAGAAATGTTTCGACAGTCTGACCCGCATAGCAAATAAAGAAACAAGGAAGTGGCTTTGAGTATTACTTACGGTGGTATGACGATGACTGCCGAAAAGTTAAGACGTTAGCCAGCTACTTCGCAATGGATTTTGAAGTCACAGGTGGAAAGCGCGTGCACACCGAACGATCCCTCATCCTTGACGTTGCCGTCTTCCTTAAACTGAGGCTTGAAAAATCCTTCCTTCTCCCACCACTCGTACCAGGCGCTTTCGACAGCGATCGGGTTATAGGCCTTCATCTGAGGATCATCGAAGGACCTCAGGCGCTTCCTCTCTCCGGTGGGGGTCTCTTCGACGTAGGGGGGAAGAGGCTCCTCCTCAGCCTTCGGTGCCTTCGGCTTTTTCTTCTCCTTGGCCTTGGAGTCGGCGGCGCCGGAGGCAGAAGCAGCCTGGGCAGCTTTCTTCTGCAGGAATTTGGCGTTCTTCTCGGCCTTCTTGCGCTCCTTCTCCACTATTTCATCCAAAGCGTGTTAACAACGTATGTTTCCTTCTTCGCGTTACAGGGCCTCTAGTTACGCACGTTCTTTCTCGGTCTTCACCTTGGGGGTGGTGTTTGGCTGCATGCCGGCCTCCTGGCCCGAGGCATGTACGGTCTGCTCGGCAGCATCCTTCAAAGCGCTCTTGACGTCGTCAGCAACAGGAGGGGGGACAGTGTCACCACCCTTTGGGCCGTCGGCGGCATTAACTATACACGAAAAACATGGAGAATTAGCACAGGCAGGCGCGTATCCAGGGACAAGCTAGACCCAGGCAGGGGGAGAAGAAGTAGAAGGTTTCGGAAAGCGCGTACTATTGTTACCACGGCCACTGTTTTCAGCCATTGTGGTAGTGAAGAAGCGAAAAGTTTGTCTGTACAGCGGCCTGCGCACCCAGAGAGTTCCTCGAGCAATTAGTCGAGACAACTTGGCGGTGTTGACTATGGACAGTCCAGAGAGGAGAGATGCAACATTGGAGGGGGAGGGGTCAAAATGCAAGTGGTAGTATATCTTCCAGTTAGGTAGGTAGTTTCCAGAGTAGCGTGAGAGTGACTGGTGGCCTGCGTTTGCCGTCCTGCAGCAATAATTTTTCTTTGGGAACGGAGCTTGTCTGACTCACTGTCACCGAGGGGTAACTTTTCACGAATAACAGCTACCCAAGGCACTAACCTCGAGTCTAGCGTGGGCGGACCGGGGTCAGCCCTACCAATGACATGTCCAGGTTTATTTAGCTACAGCAGTAAATATCGAAGTCTAGGGAGCACCGCCGCCCTAGATAGCTCCATTAGGAACTTAACGCGGACACGCATCAGAGGCTACGCGAGGAATTTAGTCAGGTCGGGTTCCTATTTACATGCAAGTTCTAGTAAGGATACCAGATGTAATTCGACGGTCTACAGCATCAGAACTATCATATTCGTCTTGATAAATAGTGGGCTAAGTAATTTGCTAACCTAGGTAGATAAAAGGTATGTAATATTTGGCTTTCTTGTAAACTTCATTAGAGCCAGCTTGCAACGCAAAATGGCAGTCCTACTGGATACCTTGCTTTCTTTTCGATACTCTTGCGAGTAGTACACTATTACTAAACCATCGACTTCCTCCTAGCCTGATATCCTATATGTAGAACAGACTGTGGTGTTCAGGTTTCGAAGTAATAGGACGCATGTCATTCTGGATTCCTCACTACCTCCCTTTCTAAGCGATGGATCAAGAGAAACCCGATTCTTCCTCGCTACCAGCATCTCATAGTGCGAGCGCCATGGTGTATCATCTCGAAAGCCGTGACTCATATATTATATCTCAGCTCCCTTTGTATCATTAATTTACCGTGGTAGTAATGTCCATCTGCTTATGCAGCTCAAACAGAAACTCCCAATCAAAATGCTTAATTCGCTAATACAGCCATCGACCAAGAATGAATGACTACGTCGCAGGGGCCGAGGCTTTCAGTTCTTCCCGCCGGCCTCGGAACCTTCAATGACGCCATTTGTCTGACTGACCTCCGACTGCTCAGCCTTGTTGCCTGTGTCAACCCCATTCACAGCATCTGAGACCCCGTTGGGAGCAGTGTCTGCTGTCGAAGGTTCTCCAGATAGTGTGGCCGAGGGCTCATTCTCTGCCCCAGTCGCGGTTTGCGGGTCTTGCTCAGTGACCTCCTCCTTGGCAGAATCAGCAGCAGGCGCGGAGAGAGGCGCAGAGGACACTTTCCCGCCAGTCTTCTCCCTCTCTTTCGCGATCCAGCCCAAAAAGAGTGGAACATCCTTCCATACGATGCCCCCAAGAGCTTTGTCCTGGATCCATAGAGGTAGGACCCCAGCAGCGTCACTAGCTGTACCAAGAAGCCACTCGATATGCCCGTTCTCGAGTTTGCGTATGCGCTCGATACTCACGTAGAATGCGATCTGGGCACCTTTCTCCTTGGATAAGTTGGCCTTGCTACTGGTTGCAAAGTCCGGAACGGGGATGCTGACGATGACGAACTCCGGTGCGCCAGTTCCCTCTTTAACCGCACACGACAGCTGGACCACGGGGAACGTGCGATCTTTGAGGACCGGTCGGCCGATCTTGTGGCGCATTTCTTCAACAACAAGCGAAAAATTGTCCCACGACTGTCCGGCCACCTCGGCTTCGATCCCGCTGCAGTCCCACCGCTGAGCCTCATTGGCGCCAATGACCTCGGGCGTGAAGGCCATCTCTGTTTCCCCATGAACAAGGCGAAAATAATGGTCGAATTCGCTCCAGGATGCAGTACCTTTCTTTGCTGCGTCCTCGTGCACGCTCAACCGAACCGCCCATGTCTCCTCCTCGACCTTACTTTTGATTCCATGAGTAGAGGCAACAGCCTGTAGTTTGTTGGCCGAAATGACACGTTCCAAGACCTCTACCTTCGCAGTTGAGTCCGGGCTGGATTTTAGGCCCTTTGATTTCCAAAGCTTCTTCGCGCCTGACGATGGTGCCCGGGGGGCCGCAGTATCAATAAAAGGAAGTGCTTCCTCGAGAACAGCCACGGCGAATTTCTTTAATTCGTCTACTCCAGCTGTTTCAGATGGCAATTGCTTTGCCGGCAGACCCCAGCGACGCACAAGCGGACCCAGTTCAGCATCTCCAGGCATGATGGAAAGATAGTTCGTCCCCGCGCAATCTGCCGTGGTTTAACATATAAATTTAGATAGCTAGTTTTTGTTTGAAGCTTCGTAAGAGACCTTAAATGTGTGGTTTGAGCGTCGGGTGAGCGGCTGATAATGATAGAAGAACGGTAAATCTAGGTTTAGCTGCAACGCTTTTGTGATCTGATCATACCAAGCGTTGTTGATCCCCAGTAGAAGGATAGTAGGTTCCTCTGTGTACAGGTGAAATATATCTGGGTGATTAAGGAGGAGGCTAAAAGCTATTGAGAATATTAGAGGAATAGGTGAGTGTTAGTTGAGGAGCATTGACAGTTTCTAGGAGAGGTGGTACGGCCAGGCCGGATGGCGAGGTATAATAACATTTACAGTAATAAACCTCTGTATCATCTCAAGCCGTACCAAACTTGGGGAGGTGCAAGGAGCTACTAGGTACTTGCATCTGATATTTGCATTCTTGGCTTTGATCCCTGATTGACGGGCGCCACCCTATTGGCAGGCTCATCCACTAATGTGACAGCTACGGTCGGATGACAAAACACGGGGCAGGAAATCAAGAGACAAGCTTTTCGACCCCCCATGCTTGTGGCTGGCCCTGCACACGGATCGCATGCGATACACGGGAGCAGCAGTTATCTTACTAAGATGCAGCATTGCAGGCTGCAATCAAGTCTTACCGACATCCAGTACATAATATGTAGAACGAGGAGAAGCCATCAACAACTTTTGTATAGTAATATACCTAGGTATTCGTGCAGTGTAACAAAGAGCTAGGCAGCTTACGTATAAGCCTATGCGGCCCTTTCATCTAAACCGAGGATCGATCTATCAAATATCTAAGCTTGTCACCACTTCTCACAATCTCTCGCTGCTCTATTTGCTAGATTAATCACGTTATTTGGTTTTGAGATCACTTTATTATGTTTTATTATATGATACTGTACGTCTATGCCATTTTCTCGTAACATGCCCGAAGAACCTCAGTATGAGGCACTTGCTCTTCAGGCAACCCTTGCTAGTAATACAAAGGTTCAATTACTTGTGCTCACCCGGCACAGGCTCATTAGGTAGTGTAAATTAGTCATCTGTCCCCGTCAGACTCCTCATTCCCTTTTCTCCCAGTAGATATTGGCAGGCTCAAGCGGCCGTGAAAATAGCGAGGCGTAGTCGGTGCCAACGACCTTATTACTGCCATCGACGTTTCGCAGCTTAAATTGGCGAACCACCATAGCTACGATAGTCTGCAGCTGCACGTTGGCAAATTGCTCACCGATACATCGGTGTCGTCCGGCGCCAAAGGGCAAGTACGGAGAGTTGGCGCCCTTGCTGACAAGTCCATATCCGTAGTCAATCTTCTCCTCCTCCTCTCCTGCATTACCGAGTCTGGGCGCCAAGGGGGAGTCCTTGTTCCACCGTGTCGGTTCCCACAGATCTGGCTCGGGGAAGTATGTGGGATCGGTGGCACTCACGCCAGCAGCCGCGAGAAGGTTATGGCTGGTGGGGATAACGTATTTTGTTCCAGGCACAGGCATGGGTGACTTCACAGCACGGAGGATCGAGTGGATGGGAGCGTGTAACCGGAGAGTCTCCTTGACAATAGCCTGGTTCAAGGGAAGCTTTGCGAGGTCTTCATAGGTGAGCGGCGGCAAGTCGGCGCCGAGATTTTCAACCTGTTCACGGTAAAGAGCCTCAAGAACGTCGGGTCGAGAAGCTAGCCGCAGCATAACCCAGGAGCTGGTGGAAGATGAAGAGTGCTGTCCGGCCATGAGAAGAGCAATCATCATGTGCGCAACCTCATGGTCGGGGACTGGGGTCCCGTTCTTGTAAGAGGAGTTCATAAGATGCCACATCATATCCTGCGAGTCAGAGTGGCCAGCAGCGCGACGCTCCTTGATTGTATCCATGTATATCTTGGCAACGGTCTGCTGAGCGTGATCTCGTCGCTTATTCCAGGGAAGGGGCGCCCAGTGCAGCATGAAGTTGACGGGGCTGAAGCCCATATCGAGGTCATGGTAAAGATCGGCCAGCGACTCGTCAAACTTGTTTCGTATCTCGGAACCCTGAAGAGAGTGTGAAGCGGTGAAGATGGTAATTTGGGCCATCGACTTCGAAATGTTCACGATGCCTGACTTGCCCTTGAAGTCCGTGCTCCTCTTGAAGTAGTTGGTGACCTCGTCGGCGATAATGGGGACGTACGACTGGAAAGCCTGGGTAGTGAGTGCGATCTTCATGAACTATTCACAGGAACATTAGCAGCAGCATTAAAAGGGGGCCGGCTACAGGCATGGTCACGAACCTTCTTCTGCTCCATGAGTTTGGCATTAGGGCAGTCATAAACCACATCCTTTCCGAATACAGGGGTTGTCAGGACGGTGTAAATATCCTCAGCGCAGACATCCTTAAGTTTGCCATTCAAGATGAAGTCATTGCCCGCGGATCCGACGTATACTGTCGTCTTCTTTCCGAGGAGAACAAACGTGAAAATGTCGCCATACTACGACAGCAGTCCGATTAGCCAGTGGTTTCTACGTGCCACTAGGAGACAGGGGGCAGCCTCAGTATTTACCTTCGCACGGTTTTCCTTGAAGAATCGGGGAGGGTCCATGCCATAGGTAATGGTGCTTCCTATTATAGGGAACCAATGGAAGACAACGGGCGGCTCGTTCGAGTTCTTGAAGAGTATCTGGTGTAGAACATTGAGGATAACTGAGACGAAGATGAAGCCTGCAACAGCAACTCCCACTTGCGACACGACCGAGAGCTGCGATAGCTGTTGGGACAAAGGTCCCGAAACGTCCTGTAGAAGGCCCATGCTTACGAAAAGACGTCACCCTCAAACTGCCAATTCGAGTCGACTTGCCGTACTTGGGAGAGCAAGCTATCTAGTCGTACAAGCGGAATTATTAGGTAGAAGTCGGGGGTAGTGAAGGTTTTATAAAACGAACGGCACTTATGTTAAAAAAGCTGCAGGACCTTAACACATCCCAGGTTCAGGGGATTGTCCAATAGGTGGGGGGGATTGCTGGAGCGGGATAAGGGGTACAGCAGGGGTAACAGCCAATGGCAGATCCATCTTTCCAATCAGAAAAGCGGGTTGTGTGCTATGTTGGCGCGTTGTTCGACTGTGGATGAGCTGGGCACCTCAATACTGATACGAATACGAATCCCTACCTATGTAGATTAGATACATTTCAACCTGATTAGATAACCGATAGCTACCAGGTAGGCATTTACAGATTACTATCGCGATGAATACGGCTTGCGAACCTTCAGGATTTGGATCATATTGGCAGCTGTTTTTTTTTTTTCAATCAATATTTCTCATGGATAACCTCTCTGATAGATTTCTTTTCTCCGAATACGTAGGTCAGGGTTAGGTCAGCATTCTTTCGAGACACATAATACATCTATCACTCTTAGCCCAACACTTAGAATTTGCGCAGCACTGATACGAGTACGAACAGCATCACAAACTCGACCTCAACTTGCCATTCCGCCACTCAGAGGCAACCAACCAGCACGTCTTTATCCCAAACAATAGAAACAAGCGTAGTAAGACATTCGAATGCACCATTCTATAAGCTCTGGTTATTATAACTTGTGTCCCATCACGATCTTGCAAGATGATTAGTCCAGAATATGTAACTAAGTATGCTCTTCACTCGAAACTTCAATTCGAGGCGGTGGTCATATATAAGTGCAACACTTCCAGAAGGAAGTTTGGTAGTCCGTCATTGAGGCTCCAGGTGGATGGTAAGACTCGGTGATCATATGCAGTGCTATTTTAAGCTACAATTGTTGCCTGTCAATCTAGTTTTTTATGCATAGCTTTGCCTGTCGGCACATTCGAGTGTCGTCAAGATAGTTGTTGTTAAGTTAGGCAGGAACAAGGGAAAGAGAGAAAATGGTGAATCGTCTTCGTATTAATCTCTGGTTTCTATTGATGCCGCAACACGTGCCCCAGCGGACTCAACTATAGCAGAGCATACGAAGTAGGTATCTATATCAATTATAGTATAGACTAGCATTTTTGTAAAGGCATATATTTTAGCTAGACTAGTAGCTGAGTATGTTTCACGCATGACAATCTATGGTATCTCTTTCGGCTGCTATCCTGACGAAGCAGGTGAATGATGAATGTTAATATTGTCCCCCTGAACACCAGTAGTCATGCCCATATATGCTGAAAAAAGAGTTGTGATCTCCGAAGCAACTCCCCGGAACGCCGTTTAAAGCTCTGGTTTTATAATGATGTGCTGGTCCACATAAACCCCCCGTCAATATTTACCCAGTTTCCGTGGGCCATGGCTTTATCCCAGCCCATCATGACAGCCAGTAAGCGGCATCCCATCGCACTCATAGTACACACAATGCTGTCACTGGCTTCACCTAACACGGCCAGGTCCATTACGTACGCCCGTCCAATCAGACTCCTAAGCCGAATAGCATCGGCCGAAGGTTCTTCTACCTCTGGCGAACCCTCACCCATTGCGTCCGCATTGTGGAATGTGGTGCGGCCGAGATTCCAGAACATGCTCGCGAAAAAGCCGCCTTCCCAGCCAAACGCCTCATCGACAAACTTGCGCATGACCGAGCGATCGGGTTTGGGGCTTTCCACGTGCTGTTTCCCGGCTAATTTGATCTGCTCTTGTGCCCGATATGAACCCACAAACTCATCAGTTTCGTACACGTCTGGGTTGTCCGACGCGACCACCATGAAGGAATGTTGCTTGGCAACTACATCCTCTCCGCCTAGGGGTGTACTGAAGTTGTGACGGTCGTCGATAAGATCCCTAGCCTTCTGTGCGTACTGCTCCAGCGGTATGTATGCACCGTTATATTGATATTCATATGGGTGTAAATCGCCTTGCCGGACATGTACACCAATGATCATGCCATCGTTGTAGTTCCCTTGCGGTACGTTCGCCTTTGCCTTGAGTTCCTTAACGCGGTTCCTCACGTAAGGCTCGTCATCGCTATTGAGAAGAAATAAGGCCTCATATCCGGCCCGAGCAAGATCGTACACTGATTTCTCTCGGCTGATGTCGGTTCTCTTAGTGTCCTCGTACTTGGCATTGAAGCTGTCCCCGAATGTCACCGAAGCGGTAGCCGCAGACACGACCAAATGCTTTGCGTTTCGGGGACAGGGGACCATCTGGTGTCTCGGCGGTGCTTTGCAGTTCTGTATCGGCGACGATTTGAACATATCCGTGTACTTGCCGTAAGCCCACCTCGAATCCTCGATGAAAAACGATCGCTTTTCCTTCTGAGCTAGGCCATAAGCCATCCATAACATCATCAACGTTGGCCCCAGCCCGGCATCGGATGACTCCAGAACAAACGTCAGCGATGTCCTGCAAGTCTCCATACCTGCCTGTCCGTCCTGTCTTTGTCCCACTAGACGCCCATTCTGTGCCTTAGCGGCCGCTGTCCATGCTTTTCCTTCAAGTCCCGGCAATAAACCCCATTTTTCTGCTTCTCTTATATCCAGGAAATAAGGGTCTTCGTAATAATAATCATGCAGAGTTTCCTGCGATAGCTTGGACTGGCCATGAAGCTCCCTAACATGGGTGGCGACTTCCTGACATTTGGAACAGATATCCGAATAGTCCTTCATTGGTAGAGGAAACTTTGAGATGGGTGGTATAGAGACGGTCCATCTCGATCTTCCCCGTGCATCGGTGACGACAATCGGCATTGGGAAGTCAGGTAAATCGTTCTGCATGGGAACATCGTATTCTCCTTTGTCCGCAAATCTCAATTTGGTCCCAGGTAACTGCGCGTCTCCCTGCACAAGAGTCTTGAACAGCATTAAAACCGCCGCTAACCCCGTCACCCACGCCAATGTCCTCAATACCCGGCTTGGTCTCGGAGCTGACGATGATTTGCGAGGCCGGGGAGTTAATGCCGGTAAGCCTGGTGAGGGTGGAGGCGAAAATAAGAGATGGTTAAAGTTGAAGCGCGACGAGGTGGATGACGAGGCGGCTTTCTCGCCCTGGTACGAAGCAGCTCTGCGAAGATTTAGTCGAGGCGGCACAATCATCACCTTAGGATGGGTGCTCTGTGAGATGTTCATAGCAGGCGCCATTTTGCAATGGCTGCCACGGGTTCACGGCATGAAATTTCAAGCCAGCGCAGTCTGAAATAAGGCTGCGTCTACTAGCAGAATTATGTCAGGCCTGTGATAGGAACACTGCTTCCTAGTGCGATAGCTAAAAAGAAAAGATGTAAGATGCAGACCCGCAGGCTCAGCAGCGGCGAGGTGATAAGTTGAAGAAGAGTGAAGGAGCGACAAAGAGGTTAAAGATGGTGAACCGGCCATTACAGCCAGTAAATGAGTGTCATTCCAGGCTCAAAGTAGCAGGAAACCGACAACGATGCAAAAGAACGCAAGAGGAATAGTTGACAGCCCAACAAACTGGTCAGGCTCGAGGTAATATGAGAAAAACAGCTTCGGATAGTGGCCGAGGCTGGCAGCGGGTAGGCAGGCTGGGAGTGCCCGCCTTTCTCAATATGAAGACGATAGGCTCGTTCAGTGACGATCGTAGACTTAAAGGGTAGGTGATGGGCCGGAGGTGGAGGAAAGCCGTGAAGATCTGGTGTGTTGACCACTACATACGTGCGAGGTGGACTCCGTCCTGGCACAGCTGACAATGTGCAATACAAAGTTTATTACCAATAGGAAAGTACAGTATAAACTAGGGAGCCCAGATACTCATTGGATTGCGATCCAGACGATGAATCCTGGTCTTATTACCTAGTCTAAAAACGACGACGATCACGAGCCGAACATGAGGAAGACTAGGGGGGGATATACGGAAAGTATATGGAGCACAGTAGCAGTAGGATGTGGGGTGTCTTAGTTGTCTTGATGCTGTCGTATGCATCTCAGAGCAGAGACAGAGAGAGAGAGAGAGAGCGCAGGACTTGAAGGCCAATAAAGCCGGAGCTGTTTCAGATGGACGACTGCTGGGACGAACCACGATGACCCGCATGGGGAGGATGACTGGAGGAGGCGTGGCCCCAATACGCTTTCAGACGGTGATACGCCATTGTTCCCACTGCTTTACGTCTTTGCGGTGACAAACCTTCCACCGCCTCCCATTGTTGGCCTAATAAGCGAAGCGATGCTGATCACAGGTAGGTACTGTAGTAGGACACTTGCTTATTTAGATGGACCCTCCCAGCTCGATTCCCTCTTGGGTTTTACTTCATTACACCAGAATAGGGAGCTTTGGAAGTTGTGGAGAAAGCTACCTGACAAAAAGCACAGGCGAACGAATTGACGTTAAAGGGACAAAAGAAAACCTTTGGGATTGTGGGGCAAATGATGTCAGAAGTTTTACCACTGGGACCACCCGCAGGATTCTTGGGAAAGGGTACATACATTGCTGAGTACCTTGGTACCTACAATAGAGTACCCCTAAAGTTGTAATAAGGGTTGGTAGGGGTAGCATTGTAAGGCAAAATTGTCTACTAGGGGATCTCAACACCACCTATGTTTTACATAGCATATTTTGACAGATATGTATAGGAGATACGACAGGGAAATATGGCAGACTACGTATGCATATGCGTTTCTTGCTATATTTATCATGCGGCGGTGCGGATCTTTGATTCACGTATTCCTACAGCCGGTAGGTAGTTATATTGTAGAAACACGTGGAGAAGCTGCGCCTTACTCCCAAATTACTTACCTACCTATGTAGGTATGGATGTGAACGAAGATTGGAAGGACAGAAAATAGGTAATCAGTCAGTACCTACTTGTTACTGATGCCAGTCGTAACGTGATGCTGATTATATGCCGCACTTGTGTATCAATAGCTATACAGCATACGATACCTTTGTGTTACAACTCAATGATGGTAAGTAGGTCATCACTACAGCACACAGGCTCAGATGAGTGATAGGGAATCATGAATGGATATTCATCATTTCCATTCCACTCCGAATTCCGGGAGATTGTCCTAGCGGACCTTGGAATGACTGGATGTGCCTATCTGCTATTGGCTTTAGAGGAAAGCTAAGGGCCGCCCCGTGCATGGTAGCCATGAAAATCTGAAACAAGCTAAAGGAAAATCATGTCATATGCTTGGTCGTAAATCCTCAAAAGAGCTTGGCATTACGACTTGGGAAGGACCCTTTGCTTTTTTAACTTTTCCTCTGCTTCTTCTAAGCTCTATTCTGTTTTTGGTTAGACATCTGCATCATCTAGTCGAAGATACATATATTTTTCATTTGGGTAACTACAGATTTATAATCACTAAAAATCATCATAAGCAACGTCTACATTTTACTATGAACAACAGTATATGTCAGTCTAGCATATGTCGTCTCATATACTACCTGTTAGAGTACCTACTTATATGTTTTGTCATATACTTATATCCACATTTACTGCGTGGAGGGGAGGATATTGGCAGCGGAAGGTGCAGATCTCGTTAGATGGGGAGACGGCCCGAGCGATCTGTGGCGCCTACTGACGAATTACAACATGTTGTTTCGCTCGTTGTCTGGTTATTGTCGTTCTTTTTAATGCAAACTGCAGTCGTGCTCCTGAATATCATCCCAACTTTCCTAAGGGTCTGACGATGTGTAGATCTTCCTGCATTATCTCTCCCTCGTTGATCAATGTTTCAAAGTACAAACCTTTTGTCAGCGTAGGTATACTCGGCATGTCACGCGGCGGCAGAGCGATTAACTTCCTGTTTTGTGCCTGGTCGTTTTTGCTTCCTCCACGATGTACAAAAGTACACCTAGTTAGTGTTCAGCTTGGTATTCGCCGAGAGCCGTCCTGGTGTAATTAGAGTTCCAGGGCTTGATCCAGCACAACCCACCGATTAGAAGAGAACCAGCTGTTAAGAGAGACAATGCTACTGTTATGCGGTCTCTGAGCTTGTTTGTTCAAACGAGTAAAACTTCACTGACCTATTTCTCCTAACCTACTGGACAAAAGAGCATTCGATATGACGCTACTCCGATTTCCTTGAGCCATACTCAGCTCTCTCCAATTAGGACCTTCATTAGCCAATCAGTCTTCCCACGATTATATACGCTCACCGACTGTCTGGGTCCTCTCCGGGCTCTATATTACGCTTGCTGTGTTCCTGCATGCGTACGGACGCTTGGCTACAGCGTACTAATAATTACAACTCCGCAAATTCTGCGCAACTCATCTCGCGTACAAACCGAGCCGAAGTCGTACTTCAAGCATGAGACAGAGATTAACCTTGGGGAGCATCTTACCTAAAAGGAATGATCCCGTTTTAGCCCCAACGGGCCAACGTCTCCTAACGGGACGGCACAATTCCTAATAGAACGGCATGCCTATTCAAGTCTTTTTGGCCCCAAGCACCTGGGTTATTGTCTGCCTTGGACCCCGAACGCTTTGTTGCCGGTATCTAGCGTACCTATACCTACGTAGAATCTCTCTACGTGTTGACTAACAGAGCGCGAATTGTCATTTCGGTTTCATTTGTATAACCCTTGCCAAACTCGGTGGCACATATCGATATCACCACCTTCAACCGGGTTCGCGTGCATCCGCGCTTCCAGTTGTACCACGGGAGAATAGCTCGCGGCCTTGTCTAACCTAGGGCTAACCTATAGGTAGCCCTAATGATACTCTGGTCCGGTATAGTAACTGGAAGATAACCGCCGTATCGCTGTTAAGACTCAACGTCTACTTAACATGAGGTAGAGAACCCGGTTGATGATATATGTGGCCGGCGCCTTTGGGCGGACGGCTTGTCCGTATACGACTAGGTCTCTTTTACTATATGTCAGCTTCACGTGTGCTCGCAAGCCAAATACTCATTCTAGAGACATTCCAGCGAAGAAGTCCGAGCAATTCAACAGCATCATGTACAGATATGTTGATACTCTGCTTCTGTTCGACTCACGTCGTGTCTATATCCATTCCATGCTACAAGCCGATCATGACGAAAGTTGTATATCATGTAGAGATAGCGCAAGGGAAATGATACAAAAAGAAAAGAGGAAAGGAGAAGAAAACAATACAGGCCTACAAGCAAACTAACCTAGCTGGTAAATCATAGAGTAATCGAAAATGATGGATGAGATTAATTAAGAAAGAACCAAAAGCCAAGAAAATAATTTTCTCTTCTCAGGATTCTACACAGCATCCGCCAGTACACAACATTCTCAGCTTCACGCCTCATCCTTACATACTTACACACATACATATATACATACATACACATTTCCAAACGTACTGTAACCAAGAAGCCCCCATTCATCCTTCTACCATCCATCATTGTGTATCTACACGAAAAAATCAGCTCCGCAAAGAGGAACAGCAGGTCCAGACTGGCAAGCAAAGCAGCCAAGGCCCAGCTTATGCCAATATCCTCCTTCGCGTATAACCCTTTTTCATACATAAGGTACAGAGAAATTACGAACAGGTCATCGTCGCCCACCGCTCCCCCCCGCCCTTTAAGAAAAAACAAATCCCGCAACAGATGAATAAATGAATGAAGGCCCCTTGTAGACTCAAAATAGCAAAATACAGTATAGCACAAACGAAAAGTAATTTCGACGGCTGCTTACCTGCTTACTTACCTAAGTACCTATCTGGTATAGGTAGGTTAATTCGACTCTTCACCGAGAGAAAGCCTCCAATCAGACAATTTTACGAAGGGAAAAAAGAGCGCAGAAGCAGAGGAAATCTCCCATCTTAATTCGTATAATAAATTTTAGATTTTTCTTTTCCATATCCTTCCCCATGTCAACCTGCATCGTTCAGCGATTGGAAAAGAAAAAAGGTTGAAAAGCAATTACATACGCGACTGACGCCCCCCGGTTCGGGGGACCGGCCCTTTAGATACTACAGGCAACGGTCCGTCTTTGTGCTGCGAACGGGCCGCTTGAATAATATACATGGTGCATGTAAGAAAAAAGTATTTCTTTCCACCAAGGTGTAAGATTGTGCAACTAAGAGAAGAGAAAAAGTGATGATCCCCCTCCCCTTCATCCTTTTCCCCCGTTGATAATGGTAGCCGAACCTTGGCAAACCGACCGACATAAATACAGATCCCTTCCATTCCAGCTTCGTTGGTAGCCGGGGACAGGCGCAAAAAAGAATAAGATGACCAACGTTGTCCGACAGGACCAGAAAAGGAATCAGTCCTAACATCTACCAAGCCTCTTTTTTCCTCATCAGGACATTTGCGCTCCCACGAGCCAAGCAAAATCATAGCAAACAGATACAAAGAATATGATTGGGGGTATAGTATAAGCGGGTGAAAAGTGAAAAATGGAATAGCCTGACCCTAAACGCCGGCCGGCCTACTTCATAAATGATTGAAACGTCGTTCCGGTCGCAGTTGCAGCTACAACACTCTGGTTAGGCATTCATCCTTCCTGTGTCGCCGGCTGCGTCTCACTTCCGGCTGGTTGGTCGCGTGGGGGCAGCTCGAGGGGGGGCTGGTTTGGCTCCGTAGAAGTGGCTGCCTTGTTGTCGTTGGGGACTCGAACACTACCACGAACGCCCCTGACGAGTTGACCAGATTCGACACGGTCTTGAATCATCTCGTCCAACATCTTGCTCATCTCGTCTACACTCCGCTTTCGGATGGGCGAGGATCTCTTATTCTTCGCCACCGGTGGATCTGGGAGAGCGTCCTGCGGTGGAGGGCTCACTGACTCCAACAGAAGCGATGCCCGAGCTTCACTTCTGAGCGAGTCAATGCCCTCGGCCGCGTCCCTGGAACGAGCCGCACTACGGAGGGCTGCAAGCATTCTGTCCTTGTCGTCCAACCTCGCACGGAGCTCAGCGATCTCGGCGTCTTTCTCCTTAATTAATGCGGACACACTATGATCCTCACCAACCATGATACTCTTGTTCGGCGAGGAAAAGCCGGCCGACGCTCGCGATGAACTAGTTCGACGAGCTTGCAACAACCTCTTCTCCAGCGTTGCAATATACCGATTCTTATCAACAAGATCGGCTTGCAATGCTTGGTTCTGAGCTTGCAACGAAGCTACGCCGTCGCCATACTCGCCTACGTTGTCCTCTTCTTCATTCGCCGCCACTTCTTCGCCGCTTGACTGTCGTGCGCCTATCGACCTGCGACCTATTGTCGAGGCTGAAGAACCTCTTGATGCCGTCCTCTCGAGCCCACTGGGTGCCGTAACCGAAGTACGAATCGAACTCAGCGAGTAACGAGGGTGGACTCCTAGTGCGCTGAAGGTTCCGTTGGAATTTACCCCAGTTGATTTGGAGCTTAGGATAAGGCGGTTGAGATGATCGATTCGTTCTTTCAGGGCTGTGCGTGCAAGCTGCATCTCCAATATCTGCTCTTCGTGTCTTGCTTCCGCTTCTCTTTCTCGTGCGAGTTCCTCTTCCGCATCCTTTGCCCTTTCGGCTTCTTCCGTCTTAACATGGTTGGCCTTAGCTTGCGTCTCGAGCTGTTGCCTCAGTTCAAGGATTTCCATTCGATAGCGCTCGAGGAGGACTCTGGCACCGCCTTCACCACCAGCGCCTAAGGCTTCCTCAGCTCGCTTGGCGTGGCTAATAATGCTGTTCTTCGCCCTCGAGGCGAATTTGAGCGTGTTCAGGGTTTCAGGGACATGGGTGTTGGCTGAGGCAGTGCTTCCTGCCGAGCCAGTCTGAATCGTGCAGAGAATGCTCACAAGCGAGTTTCCAGATAGTGCGCCCTGCAATAATCTGGTGAGCTTGCTATCTCTGTAGGGCAAATGTTTACCATCTTTATCCTGGCCTTTCCCTTCTTTCTCCTTCTGCTCCGAAAGTTTAGAGATGACCGTTCCGAGAGTCAACAGACTTTTATTAATATGGGAGCCTTCTTGGCGGCGTTCCTTTGACTCGGCAGCTTTCTCTGAACCAGCCAAATCGATCAGGCTCAGAGTAGACACCCGGACACCCCCTGGAATTAGAGCCGCGCGCTTTCCTTCGCCGCCCGAGCCACCTGGTAGTCGCTCTCTGCTCTCGACGACGATTTGTACTACTGCATGACTCCGGGAGCTCCTGGCGTTGAATTGTGTACTTGCCGTCCTTCTGGCTTGATCACCGCGGGCAATAACTCGCAGCAGCTGTGTCGGACTTTGCACAATTTCTTCCTTCAAAGGAGTAGCATAGACACCCCGTTTACTGTCTTCTCGCAGTTTAATTTCTTCCTGCGCGGCTCCAGGCCCAGCACCGTTGCCCGTCGGCATACTAAGCAGATCATGAATTTTCTCATTATAAATTTCGAGGTAGCTCACACGGAGCAGAAACTCCCTGGACGGTGTCTCGCGAATGTACGAAAATATGTCGGTTATAGCAAGCGGAATGACACCGGGAGATGAAGCGGTGCCTTGCATGGAGAAAGTCTTGCCGGTTCCTGTCATACCATATGCAAATACTGTTCCGTGGTAACCCTCCATTACTCGTCGAACTAGTCGTTTCGCACAGTGGTCGTATACGCGACTGTTGTCGTCATGTGTCGTGAAGACGTTATCTGTGCTAAATTAGTACGATCGAGCAATGAATAGGCGTGGAGGGAACTGACCATAGTAATAATCCCCTCCTTCGCGTCCACGATACGCAACCAGTGACTTCCGGCCATCCACCATCCACTCACCCCCTTCCGTTCTGCCGTTGCTGCCCCCAGCATCGGGTCTCACGCGAACACTGACGATAACATTGCCTTTACCGTCCATGCCCTTCGAGGTGCGTTTCTCCCTAGTCCCCGCCCCGCTCATCTCTAAAGGGTCGTCATAGGTGGTGGCCGAGGTTGAGTACGAGTCTTGAGCCGATGAGCTGCGGCTCTGAGGCGGGGAGGCTATACTGATCAAGCCATCGGACATTCTGCCGCCAGCGCCCCCGAGAAGCGATTTGCCCTCCCCACCGCCGTTTAGCAAGCTTGGTGTGCCGCTGGATTGGAACCCAAGTTTGGGCGTTAACTGAGGAGTGCGAACTCTCCTACCTGGCGTCATAGTCCCGGATAGCGGGCTCGGGGGCATACTAGCTGTTCGACTCGGAGGTTGTGGAAATGAGTTGATACTAACAGTCTTTCGGATAGACCTGCCGGCGCTGTTTATCCCGGCACCTTTCGGAATCGGCAGAGTCATGGTAGGTGCGGGGGATAGGGGCGGACCGGTCGCCGATGGCGCTCTCAGCCCACTTCGAGGGGTGCCTAGAGTTCTAGTAGGGCTTCCAATTCCGCCGGTGCTCTTGCGACTTTTCGATACAGGCAAAGCCGGCAGAGCACCGTTCGGAGGATCGTTAGGCCCCCGCGGACGTGGAAGTGTGGTCGCCATTGCGGTATGGGATGAGCACGTCTATAGCGCACAAATATGCAAATCTGGAAAGGTGCGATTTACGTTTCACGCCTCCATGAGAGTGTTGGCGCTAATTGCCGTTGGGCGTGGAATGTGGCGTTGGAGTGTTGGATAAGAAAACCAAGTCCAAAATAACTGACTAAATAAGAGGTCTCGTCTCGTAATCATAGCCCAGACACTAGAGGGATGGAAGCGCTCATATACCCTCGAAACGAAGAACTGGGTTTCGGTCGAGGCCTTACATTCGCAGCAGGAAAGCCAAATATGTCGTTCGTCGCGCTGCTGATTGGCTTGCGATTCGTTATTATTTAAATTGTCGAGCTGGGCAGTAAAGAGGTCGGGCAGACACGTAACGAGAAAAGCACAAGCGCAGGGGCGCAGCTCGGGACTTTTAAAACAGTATCTGAATAAACCAGATTAGTTGAGCTCTAGGAAGTCGGGGAAATCTAAATGGACAAAATAAAGTTGCGCATTCGTGGCAGCACGCGTACTGACTCGCAAGCAAGATTAGAGAGATCAGACTCGGCCAGCTCACGGGAAGCGGAAGCGGAAGCGAAAGACGGGGAGAGGATTGGGGTAGCCCGCTATAGTGGCGCCCAACGGGTTTAAAAATACAGGATCTCAGCTAAACCGCCAACGAAATCCACACACGTTCTATTCGAGCCGGTTGACAGGAAAACTAACCGCTAGATAGCCGAATGGTGTCGGGCGTTTGTTTGGAGGATGCTCGTAAGACAATGTGGAATCGGTCTCAGTCTGTGGTATGGACTGTACGCTTTCTCTGTTCTCCTCTGTTACGGTCTTGTGACCTATTCCAGTTAAGCCGGTTCCAAGATGGAACAATCCCAGAGAGCTCGCGGGACGCTGTATTCGATGATATCGGCAATGTTAACGACAAATTTAACCTAGGGCGTAACTTCGCGGTAGCACTACTTCCTATCAGTCCAAAGTGCTTTCCGGAAGATGGTCCAAGGTAAGGTGAGGTCGAGCAGAATGTTGGTTGGGGAAAGAATAAGCGGTAGCTATCGAAGCCTCTTGAACTTCCCGAAAAAAGTTGATGCAGGCACTGGGCGCGTTCCTCACTGGTCTCTCATAGCAGTGACGATGGAAAAGACCTTTATCCACCAAAAGTATAGACCCAGCAAGATAGCAATAATTAAATGCGCAGCAAAAAGCGAAAAGAGGGATCGCCAATGCGGGAAGACGGGGTAAAGCGGCAACAGGTCGTAGTAGTGCCACCACTTACAGCATCACATCACCTACTGCAATCACCTAAACCTCGTAGCCTTAGGGCAACGACGACGACGACGACGAACTAAGCTGAACTAGGCGGGAAGACGAGATGTTTCGTTGTTGATGACAAGGTGTAGCGAAAATGGAAGATGCCTAGACAAAGACTACAGTAGGTAGGTTGTGCACGACAACTACCTAGTACTCCTACCACTTCACCCGTTGTTGTGATCTTCTCAGTCTTTTCAACCTGGTACCTAACTCAGGGGTTGAGGGCAAGTTGGGGTGGTGTCGCCGTGTCGGGGTGTCGGGGTTGGCTTGTTACCAAGTCTGTACATTATAACTTATTGCCTAGGCCGGTACCTGGTACTATAATGTCCCCTTGTACTAGTAGGTTATCTGCAGGGTACCTACTATGTATAATTTCTGCAAGGAGCACATACCTCTACTAGTCTACCAAGCTTGAAAGTGACAGTTGGATAGAAGCTTCTGTGATGGGCCATAGGAGCTAATGCCAAATGGGAACTAGTATTTAAGTGCTTGGAAATTTAACCCTCTTTAAGGATTAGCACGCCAGTCCAGTGTTGGTGCTAAAGTGAAAAAAACAACTAAAAAACCTAAGAACTGCGTTCGGCAGTGATTAAGCACAGCATAACCCCCATAGTCTTATTCCCATCCATCCAAATTAGGGGAGCTCATACTCTTCACAATCTTGGTAGCTGAGAACCTCGCTTCTCCATCAGGATCAGATCTTTTCGTCCCTGTCGTTGTACAGCCAACTAGGTTAGTTATGTACGTGTTGTGTTAGTGGTGATAAAGCGCGGGGTCTGAACTCTGTACATAATCCGTAGTGCGACAGCGTACAGAGATCATGTGCTACTTATTTATACGACTCCACAGGCTCAGCATGACGCTTCTAGCGAATTCTCCTCTCAATGTACAGCAATATGTATGACTCCTATCTTTACGTCTTCGAGTTCTCCAAGTCGAATCGCTTTTCCGTCTCTACCAACGGGGGAACGCAGCAGAAGATAGGTTGGTACCTTTCAGTCTTGCTGCGGTTCACCCAATCCCAGAGCAGTACGCTGACCAGGCTCAATTCTAATCACGGCCTAACGTAACCTCATTTGGCCAATCTCATTCATAAACCCTGCTCCTCTACCCTGCACAGATGGATATCCTCCAACCATGAACCACAACCAATGCTATAGCCAGGTTTCGTTCCAGGACCTAGGTTAGAACTGCTCATACGCTACATATCTATTCAGTGCCTGCACTCTGATCTTTGCTTTCGACCAATCTTGAACAGGACAGGACAATGAAAAAGGACAAAGCTGTGGAATGCTACTAGAACTTGCTAATGACTGGGGAAAGATTCTTCTTCCTCATATCCCGACTATTTTGGTGTTGCACGTGGCGAATTGCGCAAAAGCAATACCTATGGTACCTACCTAACGCCACCATCTTGTGTTGAAGAGCTTCGTCTATCGGGTGACAGGAGTTTGGCACTCTCCTGCAGTGGATATCGTTCGACCTTCTGGATAACGAGCGCATTTGTTTGAAAAAGCTTTCACCTCGACCATTCCAACTGATAGGTAGAACGAAATCAAAGTGATTCACTGGCTTTGCTTTTGCTCGTTGAATCAATTAAGATTCATTATTGGCTGCAAGTGGTTTTGAAGTGAGGATTTGATGGTAGGCATGCTGTATGCTGCAGGTAGCTTAGGCATGTCCAGGCGAGCGAGTGGGACGCCTGCCGCTTCGCCAACGGGAGCTACAGTTGCAGTTGCAAATGCGAATGCAACCTCTCAACGCAGGTCCAATGCCACATTCATTTCGTATGGATGCCTTCCCCGAAAGGCGTTCAGGGGTCAAGGGTATTGAAGATATCTGCATGCATTAGGGTACCCTAGACTACATACTCACATACCCACATACTCATACCTACATCTGTACCTACTCTATCTATTACGAGTCATATATGAATGATGAAGCACAAAAAAGGAAACTCTGAGCCAAGCATCCCACTCCCGTCCTTATCCCATCCTACATATCTATCTCGACCCGACCTTACAGTAGAAGTCTGGCCCGGAGCTATGCTCTCTTTGTGTTTACCTATTACTCGCAGGATGCCGAGTGCCTTTTTGTTCCGCAGTTCTTTGTCCTCACATCGAGATCATGTGACGATCATCAAACACAGGTGACCTCAAACAACTTACAGTAAAGGTAGAAGATGAGATGCGTGGGTGACTGGTCCCGAGAGTTAAGACTCGACGGCTGCACAGCAAGGGAAATTTTGGCCGTTGAGGTGTAACTGGACTGACCGGTAATGATCGCCGCCCTGCCAACTCTGCAGCTTTCAATTTCCCACAATCAAGCCACTTTTCAACTCTTCTTATTATCCCTTCTTATTACAGGGGTTTCTTCAGCTAAAACTAAGCAATGCAAGCCACCCCCCATTCTACCGGGGATGAGCTTCGGCCACAACTTGCCCACAAGGATGTGCTTACACGTTGTCACAGCAGTAAGTTGATCGGAATACATACCCTTCCTACAGCACCTAGTCTCGTTACCAGATTTCGCGGCAAGCGTGATCTTGGTCTGCAAGATCTAGCGATATCTACGTAGATACACGAGGGCGAATCTCAAAACCGTGGTCATAATATAAATACATACCTTACCTTACATACTTTAAGTACCTGCAGTGAGACAGTCCTGACCTCTAGTATGTAGAGAGCTAGGTTGATAACGCGCATACACATTCCCTCTATCCCTGGCCTCGCTACGGCACGCCAGCATTTCATCCAGAGTGGGAAAAATACAAATGGCTTCAGATATAAAAGGCCCAAGCAACAATATCCTAACTTGCTAGGTGCGGGTGAGTGTCAAGCGAGAAGGTAAAACTAGCCGCTGGCGTTTCTTCCCGTCTTTCCCTTCCTTCCCTTACCTACAGCACTATGGACGGGTATAGGTATAATAATAGCAACAAAAAGCTTCTGTACCAAAAAGCAAATACTGAATAGCTTATTAGCATCTTCACTGACAGGAAGAAGGATAGATACCTACAGCAGAACCTTGTAGGAGCGTTCGAGTATGTCTCGGGTACGGGTCTCGCCGCTCTCACGTCATGTCAGTCAGTCAGTCAGTCAGTCAGTCAGTCAAGCCAGTCAATTTTAGTAGGTTGTCAGTAGTGAGACAGGCAGGGACGCGGACTTGACATTCACTCATTATTATCTACTTGGAACGCCATGCGGCTCATCTTGCCATGGCTAGCGTGGAAGGGAGGTAAGGTAAGGGACATGTCATATAGATACATGGGTAGGTACACATACACCAGTATCAACAGATGAAGAAGCCCATGGATTAACCAACAAGAGGTGCCCCTTATAAGTAAGATGTCATCAGATTGGTAGCAGAGATGTGTAGCACACACATACATCAGAAACATACATAGTAATGCACATATTACTTCGCCTTAGCTATATGAACATCCTGCAGGATTCGATTGTCCATGCTACCTACCTACCTACTTATCTACCTAAGCAGTCTGTCTCGTGACACGACAAGAAAGCAAGTCATCAAATCACCTCGAGTATTACTCTATGTTACAACCATTGCGAAGCAGTTTGCTCGCTCACTAATACATCAATTCACAATCAATATACAGGTCACATCTTCCTGCGCCACAGACGTACTGTGTGCGTGCGTGCGTGTGTCCGAATCGACGACCACCTACTTACTTATATTAGCTGCTTAAGCCGAATCGAAATTTGAAACCAGCCAGAAAACGATAGAATACCGGGATTGTCCTTGTGTCAAAGATGACAGGTTGTAAGAAAAGTTGCTCCCATAGTAATGTCATGCCATACTATAGTTCTAGTAGGTATCACATGTGCGTTTTGTATATGCCGTACTTGCCCATGTACCTATCCATCCATCTGTCTCGCACCACACTGCCCTCTCTTTTCCATTATAAGGATTCTTTTCTTTTGTTTTGTTCGGTATAACATATACAACACATACGCATTCCTTACCGCGCATACAGTTGACAAGAATATACCTACATAAAAGGAAAAAAAGAAAGAAAGAAAGAAAGGGGGTTGGTGAACTCACTCTAAAGATGAGCTAGGAAAAAAAAAAAACGAGCGCCAGGTCCAGACTGCCGGGACAGACAGACAGACAATCAAATGCAATTATAATATGACAAGCCCGACGAGAAA